>ERZ779762.9-NODE-9-length-111392-cov-5.039538_pt1 | contig 111392 bp, 62 predicted proteins | sample MGYA00511887_ERZ779762 | MGnify/ENA primary metagenome ERZ779762 (study PRJEB29588, sample SAMEA2163052) | human gut metagenome | biome: human gut; feature: human-associated habitat; material: faeces | place: Denmark | collected 2008/2010 ...
TTCAGTACAATTTCCGTTTGGTCGGGTAATGTTATACTACGTGTTTCTGCCAGCGTGGATACGGTTTGCAATGGTACCGGGGCGAACATATAGTATGCCCACCATCCCAGTACGCAAAGCACGGCAACGGCGGCTGCATTCGCCATAGTGCGCAATGGAAGAATGCGGTGTTGCAGACGTGGTAACCGTTTTTCTAGAAGTATCCAACTGTTAGTTTTGGAAAATTTTCCTCTCGGCGAACGGGTGGAGGCTACGAGTTTATTGAGTATTTTTTCAAAATCTTGTTCCATGTTCTTCATCTTTCTTTTCTATAAAGACAGGTGAAATGAAAAAACTCCCTACGCTAAATCCTTTTTTTATTTGGAAAATTGCATCTTTTGCTGATTCATTCTCATTATTTATTATAGTGAAAGTCAGGTTTAGGTTATTTGGGTTGCAGGTAGACCGTGATTTGTGTTCTTTTCGCTTCCTTGTCCTGCGGGATACAGACGATACGAAACTCTGCCTTATTTTTAATTTTCTTGGGATAGATCTTCACGTGCAGATTGGCAGATTTCTTTTTTGCAGGAATAATAACCTTTTTATCCTCGATACTGAATACGACTGTTTGTCCTGGCATACTAACTCCGTTGATAAGGACTTCCCGGTCTTCTTTTTTCTTCTCCGCAGCGATAATTTTAATGTCGAACTCTTCTACATCTTTACTCCTGTCGAATGAATAATTCTTGGTAGTCTTGTCAAAGCCTACATATTCTTCGGGATAATTGGAATTGTTCTCACTGCATGCGGCAAGGATGAAGAGAATAGCTGCAGCTCCCGCCATTTGTTTACAAAGTTGTTTCATACTGTTTTAATTTAGTCTAGTTTATAGTTCATAATTAAAGACAGGGGAGGAGAAAGAAGTCCCTATAGGAATAAAACTAAAATGTGTTAATGTGTGGAAGAAGGGGGAATATATGATTATGGCTCTTGTTGGATCATGTATTATCCAGCAAGAGCCATATGATATAAAGGAGCTATATTTTAATTAGCTTGATTCTCAACAGTATTTTGATAGCTGACAGTCCTTACATATTCTATCTGGACATTACTCTGTTCATTCTCCTCTAACAGCATAGAATGAGGTTCCGGTACTGCGAGCTTTATTTCTGTCGCGTTGAAATTCCGTGTAAAGCGGATCATTCCTGCCTTCTGAGCTTGTGCTTCAATAGCATGCAGATAGAAATTCTCCAGACGTAATGAGTCATTTTCACCGGAAGCGGAAATGAATTCCCTTACATTGGTTGTTTTGACGTGAGATAAGTATATGTTACGGAAATGAGGGTAGCCTTTCTCCGGAGGATCTACCGGGGTGAGCATTGTTTGCCAATGTTCCGGTATTTCTTTGCCTTTATACTCTTCAGGCAGTGTGCTATAGCTGTATTTAGGATTCCAGTTAGGCTCGGCTCCAAGAACTCTGCGGTTATTTTCGGCTTCTACCCGGGTTACATAAATATTCTCGATGGTTCCGCCACGGGTTGTGGCGCTCTTTAGTTGTAATATAACCGAAGTCCCCATGGCTTTGAGGTCGTGAGCCAGTACATTGCGTATGCTGCCGGAAGTTTCGCTGCCGCATGTAATCAATCCTCCACCTTTGTGAGCGATACAATTGCGTATCACTACATTTTCTGTAGGGCGGTTCACGCGTAAACCGTCGGCATCTCTGCCTGCCTTCAGGCATATATTATCATCGTTACAGTCTATTTCACAGTTCTCTATCAAGATATTTGTGGATGAATCTATATCGATGCCATCCGTACTGGGACCACGTCCGCCAATATTGTTATTAATAATTAATCCGTCTACTGTACAGTGGTCAGAGTATAAAATCTGGCATCCCCAAAAACCGGTACGCATCAATGTGAAATTACTTAGAGTGACGTCCGAGCTATTTTCAACAAGGATACCGCGGACGCGCTTACAGTCGTAATCCACGATCCAGCGTAAACCTTTGGCTTCGTATTCTTTTCGCATAGCCCAGTATTTATCCCAATATATCTTACCCCGGCAATCCAGAGTCCCTTCGCCGCTGACAGATGCTTTCTCTTCGCCGATGATGTTGATTACTGCTGCGGGCCATACCATCTCAATACCTGCAATGCGCGAGCGGAATTCCGGATAACAATGAATATCAGAACAGGCTATCAGGGTCACGCCTTTGCTTATTTGCAGATTAACCCCGCTTTTAACAAAGAGTGCTCCTGTCAGATAATAACCCGGTTGCAGCGTAACGGTTCCTCCTCCGGAGAGTGCGCAACTGTCTATTGCTTTTTGAATGGCATCTGTACTAAGAACTGTACTATCGGCAACAGCACCGAAGGAGTTAGCGGATACCACTGTACTGCTATCCGGTAATTGCCGGCTACCTACATTCTCTGTCCAAGAGAAGTCCGGTTGTTGAGGGATTTCTCCCCATTCAAAGTTATTAGTATCAAGTCGGGGTTGTGCACACGAAAAAAGAAGTGCTCCTGACAAGAGCAGGGAAAAGGTATATCTTCTTTTCATATAATTAAAGTATTGATTATTAATTGTCATCCGATCTCTATGAATCCTACTGAAAAAATCACCGCTAAAGTAGGGCATTTACATCATTTGTTATATAGAGGTATGTACAGATGCATGTAATATTTGTTTTTGTGCGCTATTTATACCCTGTCCATACCTGAGTTGTATCTGAACAGTACTTGCTCCGTACATTCTCCACTCAGAGGTATCTCTACACGGAGAAAGTACGGTGTTGGTACGGAGCAAGTGCGTTTCAAGAAAGGCTGGGAGTACTGGAATCTGATGAAAAGCACGATTTTCTATGTTTTTGTCTGTTTTTACATTGCCTCTTTTCTTATATGGTGCTAAGTTTGCGATACATTTTAATATTATTGAAAAATAGAGGATATGAGACAGCTATTCGTGATTTTGCTTGCACTGGGTATTGGGATGTCGGTAAATGCCAAACAGATAACTTTCACAAAGAAGGGGGTAATTCATTACTGCATGAGTGGACAAGACACTCTTATTGTTCAGACTGCTTTAAAAAAACACTATACTTTGTCTATTGCTCCGTACAAAGGTGATAAGGCTTGTGCTATCAGTTATACATTCGATGACGGTTTGGCAGAACAATATTCATTGGTTGCTCCTCAGTTTGAGAAAAGGGGATTCCGGGGTACATTTGCTATTAATGGTTCTAAGATTAATAGCGATGGTGGACTAACTACGGATACCACGAGGATGAGCTGGGAGCAAGTGAAAGACTTATCGGACAGAGGACATGAGATATCGAATCATGGTTGGAAACATAAGAATTTTGCCCGATTTCCGTTAGAGGAAATCAGAGAGGATATTTATAAGAACGATAGTGCCATCTTTGCCAATACAGGAGTCATGCCCCGCACTTTTGTGTATCCTAATAACAATAAGAAAGAAGAGGCTAAGAAGATTGCTGTTCAGAACCGGGTAGGTACAAGAACCAAACAACGTTCTATCGGTAGTAAATCTACTCCTCAGAACCTGGAAGCTTGGGTAAATACTTTAATAGAAACTAATGATTGGGGGGTAGGGATGACGCATGGCCTGACCTATGGTTATGATGCTTTTCGTGATCCACAACGCTTCTGGGATCATTTGGATCAAGTAAAAGCGAAGGAGGATAAAATCTGGGTTGGGACATTTCGTGAAGTGGCAGCTTATGTTGAAGAAAAGGGAGCGACTCAGTTGGATATTGTATGTGAAAAAAATCATTTAAGAATAACTCCGGAATTGACTTTGGATAAGGAGTTATTTATAGAACCGTTGACGCTGGTTATTAAAGGAAAGCAGATAAAAAAGATTTCCGTCAGACAAGATGGGAAGAAACTGCCTGTGCTACTTCATACAGATAAAGCCGTTTTTGACTTTAATCCTTATGGAGGGGTGATAGAAGTAAATCTTAAATAAGTAAAACTATAAAAACACGTCTGTTATGAAATAACTGGCAGGCATAAAAATGATTGAAAATGAGGAAAATTGTTTTATTTACTTTATTGTTCTTTCAATATGTAGCGGCGTTTGCCCAAGACATTGAAACTGGTAAGCGGGTGTCGCAGTTGTTTAACTTTGACTGGAAGTTTCAAGCTGGTGATCTGAAAGGGGCACAGGCGGTAGACTATGATGACAGTAGTTGGCGCACGCTCGATTTGCCACATGATTTCCAGATAGAGCAGCCTTGGAGTAAGTCGGGTGGAGGTGCACGCGGCTTTAAGGATATGGGAACCGGTTGGTATCGTAAAATATTTAAGGTAGATCCTGCGTGGAAAGGGAAAAGAGTCTTTCTTGATTTTGAAGGTATTATGCTGATTGGAGATGTGTGGCTGAATGGAAAGAAAGTAGGAAGTACGGATTATGGCTATCTTGGTTTTGAGACAGATATTACCAGACTACTTAATTATGATAAAGACAATGTAGTAGCTGTGTGCGCCTCTACAGGTAAGAAGGGGGGATCTCGTTGGTATACGGGTGGTGGTTTGTATAGGAATGTACATTTGTTGGTGAAGGATAGTATTGCCATAGCCCGTCATGGCGTATTTATTTCTACTCCCCGAATTACAGAACAGAGTGCTGATGTCAGTGTACAGGTAGAGGTGGAAGGGCTTTGCGGCAAACCTCTGAATGTTGAAATTTATGCGAAGGTATTTGCCCCTGATGGTAAACAGGTGGCAGAAGGGAGAATGTTTACTCCTGAAAGGTCCAAACTGCAAACAGTAGAATTATCTTTACCGTCAATTAAGATTGAGAACCCCCAACTTTGGTCATGTGAGACACCTAATCTTTATACAGCAGAGATCGTGCTTTCTCATAATGGAACGGTGGTTGACCGTGTGGTTGAAACTTTTGGTATCCGTACTCTGGAGTTCTCGAAAGAATCAGGGTTTAAACTGAATGGAAAAAAAGTCTTTCTGAAAGGTATTGCTATCCATCATGACTTGGGAGCTTTAGGAGCAGCTGTTTTTGATGAAGCCATTGAAAGGCAGTTCAAGCGATTGAAAGAATTTGGTTATAATCATGTACGTACATCACACAATCCCTATTCGGAATCTTATTTGAGATTGGCGGATAAGTATGGCATCCTGATTGTAGATGAGTTGATTGATAAATGGAGTAGTAGTAATTCGTATTGGGGAGGAAGAGTTCCTTTTACCCAATTGTGGTATCAATTGATTCCTGAATGGATTAAACGTGACCGCAATCACCCTTCTGTAATTTTGTGGAGTTTGGGAAATGAATTGCAGATGAGAGAAGATCTGGCAGGATTTCCTACCGGTGACTGGGGAGTCACTACTTATAAAATATTTGATACGCTTACTAAACGTTATGATGCTACACGGAAGACAACTGTAGCTATGTTTCCTTCGCGGGCTGGTGCTATTAATCGACATGATTCGGATTTCAATGAGAAAATAATTCCTCCTGAATTGTCTGCGGTAACGGAAATTGCGAGCTTCAACTATCGGTATATGGATTATGCCAAATATCTGGAAACGTATCCCGATCTGATAATCTATCAGAGTGAAGCTACGACGAACGAACTTACTGCCCCTTTCTTTGGAATGGATAGGGAGAAAATGGTAGGAATTGCCTATTGGGGGGCTATTGAATATTGGGGAGAATCGAATGGTTGGCCGAAGAAAGGATGGAACTATTCATTCTTTAGCCATACCCTTGAACCTTATCCTGAAGCATATTTGATTAAAAGTGCGTTCTGCGATGAGCCTTTGGTACATATCGGTGTAGTGGATAGTGAAAGAGAAAGTGTTGAGTGGAATGATGTGATTGTCGGACGTATGCCTCTTTCATCACATTGGAATAGAACAGAAGGAAGTAAACAGAACCTATTTACTTATACAAATGCCGATGAAGTGGAACTGTTGGTGAATGGTAGGTCTTTGGGGATTCAAAAGAATATCCGGGATAATATACAGCGTCGCAATATGATATATTGGCAAAATGTGCCTTATGGAAGGGGAGGTAATGTTGTGGCAATAGCTCGTAATGGAGGGGAAGAGGTCGCTCGTCATACATTGGAGACTACCGGAAAAGCTACAGCTTTGAAGATGGAGATTGAAAACACAGACTGGAAGTCCGGTGGAATGGATTTGCAGTATGTGAGAGTATATGCTGTAGACAGTAAAGGACGGGTAGTGCCGGGCTATGAAGGCGAAGTTGTGTTTGAAATTTCAGGATCAGCGAAACTTATTGCAGTAGATAATGGTGACCATTCGACGGATGAATTGTTTTCAGGAAATCAGAAGGCATTACATAAAGGTTTTGTGATGGCTGTTTTACGCTCGGACCGAATGGCTGGTGAAGTGAGAATTACAGCTTCTTCCAAGGGATTGAAAAGTGCAAACAAGAAAATGAAGACTCAATGAAACAAGCTATGAAATATCTTATTTTTGTTCTTATTTTTGTTGCAAGTAGTTGCAATGTAGTTGCTTCCAAACCAGTTCATGTGATTATTACAGCCGGTCAGTCGAATACTGACGGGCGAACTTCAAATAAGGATCTACCGGACTATATTAAAGCATTGGCAAAAGATACTGCAGAGTATTCCGAAGGGGCATATTCTTATTGCCAGATTGCACAGAATGATCCGGACGGAAAATTCATCCCTTTTTGGCCTCGGGCTGCGCGAAGTGAGCGAAATAGCTTGTGGGCCTATGATGCTGTGACCTATTATTGGCTAGAACAGTTATTAAAAGATAAATTTTATGTGATTAAATGGGCAGTTGGCGGAACCTCTATTGCTCCTAATTATGATTCTGTAAAAGGAAGATATTGGTCGGCAGATTCTGAATGGCTATCTCAAACAGAATCGACATCTAAGGGAGGAAGATCACTTTTATTGTCATTTATTCAGGAAATAGATATTTGCATTGATCAAACTCTTTCGAAGTTGGAAGAAGGATACCACATTGATGCTTTTCTTTGGCATCAGGGGGAGAGTGATCAGCGTAAGGGAAAAGATTATTATGATAATCTGAAAGCTGTAGTCACTTATGTGCGCACACATTTAAGTCAGAAAACAGGCAAGGATTATTCGAAGCTCCCCTTTATATTCGGCACAGTTGCCAGAAGCAATAAATCTTATAGCAGTGAGGTGGAGGCAGGTATGCGCCGCCTGGCAGAGGAAGATTCAAATGCTTATCTGATAGATATGTCTGATGCGGAGCTATTGAACGACCGACTTCATTTTAATAAAGAATCGGCAGAGCATTTGGGTAGGGAAATGTATAAGTGCTTGGCTGAAATAATGTTTTAAGGAATTATCCCGGAATTAGTAAAGTATTTATTGCAGAAATTTTAGATATTAAATTGAAATAAACTATGTTTTTAAAGAATTGTATTTTCTTATGTATGATTTTTACCTTATCCAATGTAGTGACTTCCATGGCACAAGATGACAATATATCTTCATTGAGTGAGGTTGGGGCGGAGATGTTGCCTTCGACTATTGCACCATACCAGAGAAATCCTTTCAATATTCCACTGTTGAAGTATCCTGTATTTCCTGATTATTCGGTAAATATAGAGGAGAGAGGAGCTGTGAAGAGTGAGCCTGTTACTGAACTTGTCAATCAGTTAATTGCTGAAATCAGTAATAGGGGAGGGGGAAAACTGATTATACCTGAGGGAAAATGGAAGTCGGGGCGTATTATTCTGAAAAGTAATGTCAATCTGTATCTTGATGAAGGAGCTGAAATAGAATTCTCGGGAAATGCGGAAGATTATTTGCCGAGTGTATTTACTGCCCATGAAGGAATAGAAATTATGGGAGCTGGTGCATTTATTTATGCTTGTGGCGAGGATAACATTGCTGTAACAGGTAAAGGACATATTTATGGACCTCAAATGGATGTACCGGTTCGAAAGAATTCTAACAGTATAGCCTGGCTTGAAAAAGAGTTTCCTGCAGAAGTGGATAAACGCATTTTTGATGGAATGGAAGGACGACGCTTTTTTGCACCCAAAGTGATCTCACCCATTAACTGCCGAAACGTTTTGATTGAAGGTATAACTATCGGAAGATGTTTGTTCTGGAATGTTAATCCTATCTATTGTGAAAATGTGATAATAAGAGGAATTACAGTGAATTCTGTCGGGATTCCAAGTGGGGATGGCATTGATATTACATCCTGCAAGAATGTTTTGATAGAATATTGTACCATGAATTGTGGGGATGACTGTTATGCGCTGAAAGGCGGAAGGGATAAAGACGGTTTAAGGATAGGTAAACCGACAGAAAATGCAATAATCAGGTATTGTATAGCAAAAGCCGGGCATGGAGGTGTTACTATTGGAAGCGAAACTGCGGGAGGTATTAAAAATATATATGCCTATGGATGTGTCTTTGACGGAACTCAGATTGGGATACGTTTTAAGACCCGGAGACCGCGTGCCGGTGTTTCTGAGAATTTGTTCTATGAGAATTTCAGGATGATAAATGTGAGAGATGCATTTGTTTGGGATTTACTTGGTACTCCACAATTTATGGGAGATCTGGCTAAACGTCTTCCTTTGCGTCCGATAACGGAACTTACACCTGAAGTTAAGAATATACATATCCGGAGTTTTATAATAGAGTCTGCTAAACGACTGATTGTAGCTAATGGAATTCCAGAGCAACCATTCAGTAACGTGGTGATAGAGTCAGGAAGTATATATTGCAAAAAACTGATTCCTACAATGAATGATTTTAAAGGTTTCACCATGCGTGATCTTTCCATTACCTCAGATGATAATGTTATAAATTTGCTTGATGGGCGAGACTTATTATTAGACAATATTCGATTTACGCTTCCTGAAAATAAATTATACGTTTATATGAAGGGAGGAGTGGTAAAAAATATTGAATTTAAAAATATTCAACCTGAAATTGAAATTATAAAAGAAAAGTAAGCGATATGAAGAACTTATCTTTATTACTGTTGTGGGCCGTTTTTCCATGGCAAGTGTTTTCGCAAGTGGAAAATAACCGGATAGAGGGAATGCCCTCTGCAAAAATGCATATTCTTTCACAGGAAATTTCTTCCTATCAAACTACTGTTTATGGAAATCCTTTTTCTGGAAGTTACAGAAGTATCTTGAAAATATCGCCGGAATTATCGGGACTTGCAGGAATCAGATTGCCATTAGATGCTGACGGAAATATTAAATCAGCAACTTTGCGTGTCCGTTTTGGAGAGGATGTCAAATTGCTGGTTGGCATTACTCCGAGACGTGGATTGAAAACTACTGATGTTTCGCAATTATCGCAAATAGACTTTGGAGAAGGAAATGTTTCAGTAAAACTAGTGATCGAAAATGCGGTTAGCATAACTGAACTTCCTGCTATGGATGTATATGCTGTTTCCTTTCGCAAAGGAACGTATATTATGACTATTCCGGATAAGGTGGATTTTCATATTGTATTGTTAGGTGCCATTCCCGCTAAACAGCAGATTTCCAGTTATGATGCGAAGTTGAAAGATGCTCTGGATTATCCGGCCTTTTATATAGATGGATTTACTGAAAATAAACCGCTGTTTACGATAGTGGGGGGTGCAGATGAGCCTGTTGTCAGTGAAGGGATGCCCGGGACAGAAAATATTCTGGGTGGGTTTGAGGCTGGATCAGCAGTGAAAGTAAACGGTATTTATCACATGTTTCCTACGGAGCGTGCAGGAGAGCCGGGAGCACATATGCACTATGACAGGGTTAAAACGAAGATTGGGCATTGGACAAGCCCGGATGCTAAAACATGGACACGTCAGTCTACAATTCTTGAATCCAGCGGAGTCTATGCATTGGTACATGAAGATAATCCAATGAATGACCGCCGTTCGGCAATATGATCATTCAATGCTGTCTTCAATGAAAAAGAGAACAGATGGAATGGCTTTTATTTGGCATATACAACGGACCGAGAGATCGAACCTAATCATTCGTTCGGGCGTATATGGCGGTGCGAATCTGAGGTGGAAGGGATTGAAGGTATCGGCGGTCCTTATCGCGATCTGGGTATCATCATTGAACCGGGACTGGATTCTCAGCTTTGGGAAGGACGCCAGGGAGTTGCTTCATTCTACCCATTCAAGGTGAAGGATAAATGGCATGGATTTATCAGTGGGGCATTTCCTTTCGAAACAAAAGATGATTATCCCTTACGCGGTGGTAAAAAGAAGAAAGCCTGGTATGTAGGACTGGCACAGTCGGAAATAATGGAGGGACCTTGGACAAGGATGGGTGAAGATGTGAATCCTCTAGTTACCATCCACCCTTCTTTTGTTGAGAATCCGATTGTATCACAATTGTCAAATGGCCTTTATATTGCTGTTTTCGATGGTGGACCGGAATCTTTGAAGTTACCTAATAAAATAGGCTATACATTATCTAAAGATGGTTTAAACTGGATGCCTGCCCGTTATCTTGCTATTGATTCCAAAGTAAAAAGATGGTGGATGACAATGCGTACTCCTCTCTGCCTGATACCGGAAGGGAATGATATATATACGATTGTTTATACTGCATGGATGAAAGACCCCCGAAAATCGAATGCTAAAACCCGATTTAACCCGATTGGGATGGTAAAAGTAAAGCTTGATCCGGTGGTACTTGAAGAAATAACGAATAAGTTATAAGAGTGAACTATATGAAAAACATTGCTAAATCAATATTATTAGTGTCGGGAATCGTTGTTACGCTCCTATTCACAGGGACAGTTTTAGGCTATGCTTCGAATAATGAAGATGGAAATGGTACTCATGAAAATCCGATTGCCGTAGTTTCACAGCAACCGGGTTTTTGTTCCATATTTCGTTCATGGGGATTTATTGGCGATTCTCTATGTAGCGGAGAACACGAATATCATAAATCGGATGGAAGTAAAGGATATGCTGATCTATATGAATATTCCTGGGGACAATTCATTTGCTATGCAACCGGAGCGAAAGGAGATAATTATTCACAAGGTGGAGAAACGGCGAGGGGATGGATAGAGCATTTTTGGAATAATCCTAAAAATAGAAATAACAATATAGATGCTAAAGCCGAACCCAAACAGGCATATATTATTGCTTTAGGAGTGAACGATACATATAAGAAACATCCGGTTGGTAATGTGGAATCGGATATAAATAAAGATGATTATACCCAAAATGCCCAGACTTATACAGGATGTTATGCTGGAATCATACAACGTATCCAGAGTATACAGCCTGATGCGAAGATATTTGTTGTTACACGCCCTAAAGAGGAATCCACTAATGAGGCATACAATGAAGTGGTGCGCCGGATGTCCGATATCTTTGAGAATGTGTATGTAATAGATTTATATAAATATGCGCCGTCGTATAATAAAGAAGATTATTTTCGTACCAAATACTTCATGGGAGGTCATCTTAATGCAGCCGGATATCAATATACTGCCTGGATGTTTATGACTTATATTGATTGGATTATACGTCATAATCTGAAAGATTTTGAGCAGGTTGCGTTTATTGGTACAGATTATAAATACTAATCCTCAAAGGTAAGGTAGTAACCCTTCTTTTGGTCAATACTAATTCGTCCCCTTATAAGGAACATTTCGTTTCCTTATAAGGGGACGAATTAGTGTTTATAGCTACATTATTAAATGGTAGTAATAGTAGAGAGTATTAGTTACCGGGAGTTAATTTCATTATGAATGGTTAATAATCATTTTCTTCAAAATCGTATGGGGAGTAGATGGTACTTGCCAATGATTTCTTTTAAAGACTCTGTGAATTTGATGGAAATTCGTACACGAATATGGAAATATTGGGCTGGGAGGTGATGTAATGGTGTCATTTTATTCAGGTGTCCATTATTACATGCTTACGTACAATTTTATATTATTTCGGATTGTATATACAGGTATATTTGCAGCACATTTATTGTTTGAGAACTAAAAAATACTATCGTTAACTAAAAAAAAGAATGCATGAAGAACAGAAGAAAAAACAATCTGTTTGGTTGCCTGCATGAATTCAGGCAATTTTTCTTCATTACATTGCTATCAGTGCTTTCCGTAAACCTCTATGCACAGCAGAGGGGTATTCAAGGTGTTGTGGTAGATGGTAATGGAGAAACTATCATTGGGGCTAATGTCGTGTCGGAAGATGGCAAGGTTGGAGTAATTACCGATCTTGATGGGAATTTCAAATTGGATGTTCCAGTGGGCACTAAAATTAAGATTTCATATATTGGCTATGAGACAAAGGTCTTGAAAGCAACTGCCGGGAATATGAAGATCACTTTATCGGAAGATTCCCAAATGTTGGGGGAAGTGCAGGTGGTGGCTTATGGTACACAGAAGAAAGTGACTGTTACAGGTGCTATTTCCGGTGTTAAAGGTGAAACTTTAACTCAAATTCCTACAGGTACTATTTCAAGTATGTTGGCAGGTCCCGTATCTGGCGTTTCCTCCGTTCAGTATTCAGGTGAACCGGGCTCTAATGCTGCTCAATTGTTTATTCGTGGTAAGGCAACTTTTAATAATGCCAACCCCTTGGTTCAAGTAGATGGTGTGGAGCGGGATTTGAATGAAATTGATCCCAATGATATTGAAGATATCACAGTATTGAAAGATGCGTCAGCTACAGCTGTGTTTGGTGTACGTGGTGCGAATGGCGTTATTCTGGTGACGACCAAACGTGGTAGTGAAGGTAAGGCAAAAATTTCTTTCTCTTCTACGGAGAGTATTCTGATGCCTACCAAAATGCTGGAGATGGCAAATGCTTATCAATATGCATTATATCATAACCAAATGAGACTAAATGATGACGGAATACCTCAGTTTTCTGATGCAATCATAGAAAAGTTCCGCACTCATTCTGACCCTTTACGTTTTCCTGATACGGATTGGACGGATAGCGTATTAAAGGATTTTACTTTTCAGACACGTAATAATGTAAATATTTCCGGAGGTACGAAGACGGTGCGTTATTTTCTTTCAGCCGGTGCTTATACAGAAGGTGGTTTACTTAAACAGTTTGATCAAAAATATGATAACTCTTATCAGTATAAGCGTTTTACTTATCGTGGAAATGTTGACATTGATGTAACTAATACAACAACTTTGTCTTTTAGTGTAGGTGGTAGTGTTGATAATGCAAATAAGGGTAATACTGGAAGTGTAAATAATATAGTAAAACAAATATATTGGTCGCCTCCATTTTCAAGTCCTGGTCTTGTAGATGGTAAGTTTTTGGTTGGATCTACACAATATACTACTTATCAAGGTGAGGAAGAAGGTCTTCCGTTTGTAGGTGGTAATCCGATTAGTCAGTACTACGGAAAGGGTTTTATTGCTACAAGTAACAATAGACTTTCTGCTGATATTGGATTGAAACAGAAACTGGATTTTGTAACGAAAGGACTTTCTCTCAGACTAAAAGGTTCATACAATAGTAGTTTTTATGAGCGTAAAACTGGAACAGCTGAAGTAGCAGCTTATATACCGGTTTTACAGGAAGACGGTTCGTTCTTATATAAGAAAAGTGGAGATAATAGTCAACTGAGTATTGGCCAGCCTGCAAGTGGTGTGGGGCGTAACTGGTATATGGAGGCTGGGCTTGATTACAGCCGTAACTTTGGTTTGCATCATGTAGGTGCTCTATTGATGTATAATCAGTCTAAGACATATTATCCCAGTGAATATTCAGGTGTCCCTACAGGCTATGTGGGTATGGTAGGACGTGTTACGTACGACTATAACAATCGCTATATGATTGATTTGAATGTAGGACACAATGGCTCTGAAAATTTTGCACCGGGGAAACGCTTTGGCTGGTTTCCTGCAGGTTCGATAGGTTATATTATTAGTGAGGAAAAATTCTTTGAGCCGTTGAAGAAAGTTATCAATTTTCTGAAGATTCGTGGATCGTGGGGACTTGTTGGTAATGATAAAACCGGTAGTGCCCGCTTTTATTACCTGGCTGACCCTTACGGTGTAGGTAATAATTCACTTGGAAAAGATAATGGTTTTGGTTATAATTTTGGTTATGGTGCAGGAACTACGTTGAGCGGTGCTTATGAAAAGAGTAAAAATAATCAAGATGTGACATGGGAAAAGTCCTTCAAACAGAATTACGGAATTGATATAAATTTCTTTGATGATCGTCTGAAGACCAATGTAGATTATTATATAGAAAAACGCCGTGATATTTTGTTGGTTGATGAAACTGCTCCGACTATTATTGGTTTTTCGGTTCCTAAAGCTAATTTGGGTTCGGTAGATAGCTGGGGATGGGAACTCTCCTTAAAATGGAACGATCGTCTCAATTCTAATTTCCGCTATTGGATTGGTGCTAATCTTTCTTATAACCAGAATGAGATTATAGAGAAAAAAGAAGCACCCCAACCTCATGATTATATGTTGGAAAAAGGACACCGCATAGGTTCGCGTAGGATTTATCAATTCTATAAATATTATTATGAGGGTATTGAGGCGGATTATGAAAAGGAATTTGGAATACCTCTCCCTAAACATGGTGAAAGAGAGTTGAAACCGGGTGACTGTGTATATGTGGATTTGAATAAAGATGGGGTGATTGATACAAATGACGGTTCTCGTGAACTGGGTACTTATACTGATGACCCGGAGTATACTTTAGGCCTGAATTTAGGATTTAATTGGAAAAAGTGGACCGTATCTATGCAGTTTACCGGTGCATGGAATGTCAGTCGTGAGTTGGCTGATATTTATCGGCGTCCATTTACGACTGCCAATACAACTACTGAAGGTGGTTTGCTAATGTACCAGTATGAAAGTACTTGGACTCCGGATAATCCGTCACAGAGTGCTGCTTATCCTCGTGCAACGCAGGATAATGGAACCAATAATTATGCATCATCTACACTTTATGTGGTGAATTCCAGCTATATGCGTATGAAGAATGCAACGATATCTTATGAACTGAATTTTCCGTTTATGAAGAGGATGAAGCTGAACAATTGCTCTGTATCACTGACGGGATATAACCTGTTAACTTTCACACCGTTTAAATATGGTGATCCGGAATCCAGAACCAGTAACTCGCAGCAATATCCATTAACGAGATCATTTGCTTTAAGCTTGAAACTGGGCTTCTAATAAAATAATATTAAAAAGCAGAATTATATGAAAAAGAAATATATGTGGCTTGTAGCCTCTGTGATGAGTCTGTCTTTCTCTTTTGGTTCTTGTGTTGATGAGATTGCTTTTGGTAATTCATTTTTGGACAAGGCACCGGGAGGAGATGTAACATCAGATACAGTTTTTAATAGTGCGGAATATACCCGACAATATCTGAATGCATTGTATCGCAGTCAATATTATGGGTTACCTTGGTTTAACGGAGAAGGTAGCAGCTTTCCTTATCCGATGAATTATTGGTCGGCTAATTGCGTATCTTATTTAACGGATATGTATCAGATATTCTGGACAGGATGTGGTACTGTAAAATCGTATTATTCTGGTAGCCGTACTGCCGGCGACGGATCGGATAGATGTGCATTTGATTTTATAAAAAACAATGTATGGGGAACTACTCGTGCTGGTTGGAATTTGATAGAACATATAGGTTCGGTTCCTGGAATTGAAGAGGCTGAAAAGAAAGAAATGGTTGCACAAGCCAAATGTTTGATTGCCGCCGCTTATTATAATATTTTTCGTCATTATGGCGGTCTGCCTATTATTAGAAAGACATTCACAGGAACTGAAACTTCGTATGATATTCCGCGTGCAACGGTAGAAGAAACTGTAAATTTCATCGTAGGATTACTTGATGAAGCTAAAGGTGATCTCCCTTGGGCTTTCTCCAGCAGTAATACCGTATCGGGTAATTATGATAATGCTGAGAATGATATGGGGCGCTGGACGCGTGCAGGTGCTATGGCACTGAAGTGTAAAGTTCTCTTGTTTGCTGCTTCTCCTCTTTTCAATGATGATGTGGCTTATGCAGGTGGTGCTTCGGAAGCCGAAATGCAGAGACTGGTATGGTATGGCAGTTATAGAAAAGAGTTGTGGGATCAGTGTTATACTGCTTGTCAAGAATTTTTCAATGAATTGAGAAGTAAAGGGTTTTATAACTTGGAGAAGCCGGCATCGGCTAATCCGACTCCTGGGGAGTATCGTTATACTTTCCGGCATGCTTATTACTATCGTGACAGTAAAGAAATTCTTCATTCAACGCGTATTACAAATACAAATTTTAAGAGTAATTATTTCAGTTCCGGGCTTTCTAATGCCGGTCGTATTGGATCTCCTACATGGGAGTTTATGTGTAAATTCCCTTGGGCAGACGGACGGCCTTTCGATTGGAATGAAGCAGAAAGAGAGGGAAAACTAAATGAGATTTTCGTGGAATGGGCTGATCCCAATGCTAAATATGATGCTAAAAATGCAGTATTAACTCGTGATCCACGTATGTATGAATCTATTCAGGTGAATGGGGTACCACGCAGTTTGAGTGCCAATGGGCAGATGAGTGGTGATCCTTGGGAAGGCTGGATAAATGGAGCAGAAGCAGGTACTAGCCCATTGAAACAAACTACCAGTATGTGGGGATCAGGGTTTATGAATAATAAGCACATGATTGATGCCAGAAAATCTGTAGAAAAAGATAATGCAACTAAAGGTATTCCTATACATTGGCCGTATTTGCGCCTTTCAGACCTCTATCTTACTTATGCGGAAGCTATGCTTCAATCTAAGAATGATTTTGACGGTGCTATTGAGATGGTTAATGAAGTACGTGCACGTGTAGGATTGGGTGATGCAGTGAAATGCAATCCTGGACAGAATCTTCGCACGGATAAGCAAGCTCTTCTCAATCTCATATTAAATGAGCGTGCTTGCGAACTGGCTTTTGAAGATAGCCGCTATTTTGATCTGATTCGTTATAAAATGAAAGATGTGTTCGAAAAGCCTCTTCATGGACTGATTATTTATCGTTTGGGTGATGATGGCAAGAGAGATAATGATAAATGGCAGGGAACTGATAAGGAAGCAAACATTCCTTTCCCCTCGAAATTTGAATATGAAATTACACCTATTACTACCAATAAGCGTGTATGGTGGACTAATGGATTTGATTCCAAATGGTATCTTTCACCCATCAAGCAAACTGAAATCGAAAAAGGCTATTTGATTCAGAATCCCGGCTGGTAATTAATAATAGATTATGAATAAAATTTGAATACACATGAAAAAAAATAAGATACTTGTATTATCACTTCTTCTTAGCTTTTCGCTGAATGGCTTTGCACAGAACAGTGACGGTAATGTCTCTGGACGTGTAACAGACCGTTGGGGAAATCCGGTATCGGGTGCTTTGGTTACAGTGGTAAATAATCCGAATGTATTTGTATCTACAGACACTAACGGTAAGTTTGTGATTAGTGCTGAAAAGGGGGCTCAACTGGAAATATCTGCTCCTGATCAGAGTGAGAAGACTGTTGATGTGCTTACGGAGAAGCCTATGAATATTGTCATGGGATATGCAGATCAAGCTATCCATGCGGGGTACGAGCGTCAACAGACAATTGCTGAATCGACCTCTTCAGTAGCTACTGCTTTTAATCAACAATTCAATAATCGCTCTTCTCAGAATGTTAACAAGTCAATGTTTGGTAATATACTGGGTCTTACTGCCTTGCAGGAAACCGGTACTTATTGGGAAGGAAATCCTACTTTCTATCTTCGGGGGCTTCAGTCCATATCGGGCAGTGCACCGGTGATTATGATAGATGGCATCGAACGTGATATTCAATATCTTACGGCTGAAGAAGTAGAAAGTATAACAGTGCTGAAGGATGCGGCTGCTATTGCTCTTTATGGCTATAAAGGTATTAATGGTGTAATAAACGTTGTTACTAAAAGAGGTAAATATAATTCTCGTGAAATTAACTTTACCTATGATCATATTATTAACTGGCAGCCTCGCCGTCCTCAATTTGTTGATGCACACACTTATGCCAGTGCTATGAATGAAGCATTAGGTTATGAGGGGAGTTCCCCTATGTATTTGGCCAATGAGCTGTCTGCTTTTAAAAGCGGTCAGTATCCTTACTATTACCCTAATGTGAACTGGATGGATGAAGTATTCAAAAATACTGGAGCAACCAACAATTATAATATGGATTTCCGTGGTGGTGGACAAAAGTTCCGTTATTATACAGCGGTAAATCTGCAGGTAAATAAGGGTTTCATTAACAATGCCAATCAGAATGAAGGATACTCTACTCAAGAGAAATATTCGAAGGCTAATTTGCGTACTAACCTGGATATTGATCTGTCGGATAAAACCAAGCTGGTTGCGAATATTTTCGGTTCTTTGTCAGAAACAAGCCATCCGGGAGCAAAGGATCCTGATGATAGTAAGAAAGAGCTCAATTTGTGGAATTTGATTTATAAACTTCCTGCTGCAGCTATTCCTGCCAGATTAGAAGACGGTACTTGGGGAGGAAGTTCCATTTGGCCGGGTACTTATAATCCGGTTGCACAATCTCAGGGAGCTGCTTATACAAAGGGACATTCACGTGCTCTTTTTGCAGACATGACTTTACGCCAGGATTTATCGTCTATTCTTCCTGGTTTAGGCGGCTCTTTTCAGTTGGCTTATGACAATGTATCCAATATTATAGAAGATCATTCAAAGTCCTATGTTTATAATTCTTATACTGTGACGATGGGCGAGGATGGTGTTCCTACAGCGAACTTGAATACTCCTCAAGGTGAGGATACACCGATAGGTGAGGGTAAAACTAATACATTCCAGCGTAGCTTTAACTTCTATGGTAGTTTGTACTACGATCGTCTTTTTGGAAGTCACAGCTTATATTCACAGTTGAAGTGGAATTATGAGTATCGTAACTCTAGTGGGCGAAATACTTCGCTTTATCGTCAGCATCTTTCACTCTATTCTCATTATGGATACAAGGGACGTTACTTCGCGGATTTGAATATCGTTGCTTCTGCCTCTAACCGTTTGGCTCCAGCCCAAAGATGGGCTGTGTCACCAACGATCTCAGCCGCATGGGTACTTTCTAAAGAAGACTTTCTCAAAGACAATAAGTATATTAACTTTCTGAAATTGCGTGCCTCTTTTGGAATTATCAACACAGATAACATTCCGGGTGATGGATACTGGCTGCAGACATATAAATCAAATGGAACTTATTCTTTTGCGGAGACTTATACTAAGCTGGATGATGGAGGATGGACAATGGGGCAGTTAGCTTCTTTGAATTCAGTACATGAAAAGGCACTTAAGTATAATTTCGGTCTGGATGCTTCGCTTTTTAACAGTCTTGATGTTACATTCGATACTTATTATCAGCGTAGAAAGGACATCTGGGTAGATGGTGATGGTCAATATTCTTCTGTCTTAGGTTTTACCCCTCCTTTTATCAATGGTGGTGTCGTAGATAGCTGGGGTTTTGAATTGGGTGCTAATTATAACAAACAAGTTGGTGAAGTACGTCTTACAGCTGGTGCTAATTTTACATTAGCAAAAAGTAAAATAGTGGAGCAAAGTGAGGAACCGGTGGCTTACTCTTATTTGGCCAAGACAGGCCGTCCGATGGAGCAGTTGAGAGGTCTTGTTGCAGTAGGTCTCTTTAAAGATCAGGCTGAAATAGATAATAGTCCGCGACAAACATACTCTACTGTTTATCCGGGTGATATCAAATATAAAGATATGAATGGGGATAATGTAATTGATGATAACGATGTAGTGTCGATAGGCCATTCTACTACTCTTCCTGAAATCTTCTATTCTTTCAATATAGGTGCAGAGTGGAGAAATCTGGGCTTTAATGCATTATTTCAGGGTACAGGACGTTATTCTGCGATGTTGGATCTGACATCAATGTATCGCCCTTTGTTGAGTAGTACTACGTTGTCTCAATACTATTATGAGAACCGTTGGACACCAGGAAATCAGAATGCGCTTTTCCCGCGTTTAGCTTCTCAAAGTAGTCAGAATAACTACCGTAACAGTACGTGGTGGATGAGAGATGCATCGTTCCTGAAATTGCGTAACATTGAAATTTACTATAAATTGCCTAAGTCATTACTGGCTAAAACCAAAATTGTGAACAATGCAAAGATATATGTGAGGGGGAATGATTTGCTATGTTTTGACCATATTGGACAGATGGATCCGGAAACTTATAATTCAACTACTCCAACGACTCGAAATGTAGTAATAGGACTGACGGTTGGTTTTTAATTAGTGAATATTAAAAAGAAAATAGTATGAATATTAAATATATAGTTGCTGGAATCGTATGTACGGGCTTATTAGTTTCGTGCAATGACGAAATGAACTTTAAAGAATATACTCAATATGAGAAGGATTATGTGGATAATAGCTTTTCACGTGTAAAAGCTTTAGTCACTAACATTTATACTTATCTGGATACAGATTTTGGAAGTTATGAGGGTGCTATGCTCGCGTCTACTACTGATGAAGCCGAATATGCTTATACTGGTAATCCTATTTATTCTTTTATTAATGGAGGATGGAGTCCTGTAGATGCTCGGGGTACTATTTGGACAAATAGTTATAAAGCTATTCAGCAGGCTAATATGTTCTTACAAGACTTTCAGGGACTTACTTTTCCGGAGGAGATGTTGAATGATGATTATCATACAAATATGCTTCAATATAAGCATTTCCCTTATGAAACGCGTGCGTTGAGAGCTTATTTCTACTTCAACCTGGCTAAACAGTATGGTGATGTACCTTTATTTACGAAAATGATTACTGCAGATGAAGTGAACTCGTTGACTCGTACTCCTGCTCAGGAAGTATTTAAGTTTATCATTGATGAATGTGACGATATCATGAATGACATTCCTATGGACTGGGGAGAACTGGGATCAGCTACTGTGAATGCGGGACGTGTGAATCGTATGTTTGTGTTGGCATTGAAATCTCGTGCAACTCTTTATGCCGCCAGTCCATTGTTTAATACAAGTAATAATACTAATTTGTGGAAACAGGCTGTGGCTGCCAGCCAGGCTGCAGTGGATGCAGCTACAAGTAATGGCTACACAATGGGGGATTATGCAAAGATATGGGCTGAGGATAATTATAAGGCTTCTGAAATAATATTTGCAGTACGTATGGGAAATTCTAATAAGTACGAAGCATATAATTTCCCTGTGGGAGTTGAAGGGGGAAAAGGAGGAAACTGTCCTACCCAAAATTTGGTGGATGCTTATGAGATGCTGAATGGAAAGAGTATTGATGAGACAGGAAGTGGTTATGATCAGCAGAATCCCTATAAGGACCGTGATCCCCGTCTGTCTTTGACTGTCGCTGTAAACGGTGAGAAAAAATGGCCGGATTATAATGGAGCCGAATTGCAGACCTATTATGGTGGTTTGCATGGTGAACCTTTAGCTGGAGCTACTCCTACAGGATATTATCTGAAAAAGATGATGAACAGAGGTGTTGTTCTTCAAGCAGGAAAAACGAATGAAAAACTGCATAACTGGGTGACTTTCCGTACAGGTGAGCTTTATCTGAATTATGCTGAGGCAGCATTTAAGGCTACAGGTTCAGCAGATGTTGTTCCAGAAGGTGGTAAGATGTCTGCACGGGAAGCGGTAAATGTAGTTCGTGTACGTGTCGGTATGCCTGAACTTGCAGTAGGGCTTTCTACAGATGCTTTCTGGAAGAAATATGAGAATGAGCGTTTTGTAGAGTTGGCATTCGAAGGGCACCGCTTTTGGGATCTTCGTCGTTGGAAACAAGGTGATAAATTGAAAAGTATTACCGAAATGAAGATTACAAAGAATGTAGATGGCACATTCACTTATACACGTAAGACTGTTAGCCGTCAATGGGATGACAAAATGTATTTGTTCCCGATCCCTCAGTCTGAAAGATTGAAAAATCCAAATTTGACACAGAACCCAGGTTGGGAATAAAGGATATATTTTAAACAAAAGTTATGTTAAGGTAGAGATTGAATTCAATTAAGAAAGAAGAGCGACTGTGAAGCCGCTCTCTTTTCGTATAAATAATAATATACTAATTATGAGAAAAATACTATTAATTATGCTGTCGCTTCTATCGGTTATTCAGATGGGTGCACAGAAGACAATTGACTTATCCGGAGACTGGAATTTTGAAATAGACAGGCAGGATATAGGAGAGAAAGAAAAGTGGTTTAATCAAGCACTGAAAGATGTGATTGAGTTGCCCGGTTCAATGCCCGAAAGATTAAAGGGAGATGATGTAACAGTTCGCACCCGGTGGACCGGAAGTCTTTATGACAGTTCCTATTATTACAATCCGTATATGGAGAAGTATCGCAGAGAAGGAAATGTGAAGCTCCCCTTTTTCTTAACTCCTGATAAACATTATGTAGGAGTAGCGTGGTACCAAAAAGAAATTAATCTTCCTAAAGATTGGAAGAAAGAGCGTATTGTGCTGTTTCTGGAACGTCCGCATATTGAGTCTACTGTTTGGGTGAATGGGCATAAAGTAGGTATGCAGAATAGTTTATGTGTGGCACATGTATATGATGTTACACAGTTTATGAATCCTGGTAAATGCAAGATAGTTATCCGGATAGATAACCGTATTAAAGATATAAATGTAGGACCAGATTCACACAGTATCACCGATCAGACGCAGGGAAACTGGAATGGAATAGTAGGACGTATCTCTTTGCAGACTACTCCAAAGGTTTATTTAGAAGATATTCAGGTATATCCGGAACCAGAGCAAAAGGTGGCAAGAGTAAAACTTCTGATTAAATCCTCGGATAAAAGTACTGTAAGTGCTCAAGTGAAGCTGTCAGCCAGGAGCTTTAATACGGAACAGCGTCATGTACTTCCGGCTGTTTCCTACGATGTAAAAGTAATGAATGGCATCGCGAAGCAAGAGATTGTTTTACCTATGGGAGATGATATGCTACTTTGGGATGAATTTAATCCGGCATTGTATAAACTGACGGCTGAAATCAGTACCAGCAAAGGGAAAGAGGTAAAAGAAATTCAGTTTGGTATGCGCCGTTTTGAGATTAAAGGCAAATGGTTTTATGTGAATGGTCGTAAAACGATGTTGCGCGGAACAGTAGAGAACTGCGATTTCCCTTTAACAGGTTATGCTCCTATGGATGTGGAAAGTTGGGAAAGGGTTTTTCGCATTTGTCGTAGTTATGGGTTGAATCATATGCGATTCCACTCTTTCTGTCCTCCTGAAGCAGCTTTTATAGCTGCCGACCTTGTAGGATTCTATTTGCAGCCTGAAGGCCCAAGTTGGCCTAATCATGGTCCTAAACTAGGATTGGGACAGCCCATTGACAAATATTTAATGGATGAAACCATAGCACTGACCAAAGCCTATGGTAATTATGCCTCTTATTGTATGTTGGCATGTGGAAATGAGCCGAGCGGACGTTGGGTGGACTGGGTTACCAAATTCGTGGATTATTGGGAGAATACAGATCCGCGTAGAGTATATACAGGAGCATCAGTTGGTGGCGGATGGCAATGGCAACCTCGTAACCAATATCATGTGAAAGCTGGTGCTCGTGGGCTTACCTGGAGGCAAAAGCGCCCGCAAACCAACGATGACTATCACATGCAGAGCCGCATTGATACAGTGAGTCAGCCATACGTATCACATGAGACAGGCCAGTGGTGTGTATTCCCTAATTTTAACGAGATACGGAAATATACCGGAGTGAACAAAGCCAAAAATTTTGAAATATTCCGTGATATTCTGAATGATAACCAGATGGGAGAACAAGCGCATTGTTTTATGATGGCATCGGGTAAATTGCAAGCGTTATGTTATAAGTATGAGATAGAAAAGACACTGCGTACTCCTGACTATGCAGGATTTCAACTATTGGCCTTGAATGATTATTCAGGACAGGGGACGGCACTTGTAGGAGTACTTGATGTGTTCTTTGAAGAGAAAGGATATATTAGTGCACAAGAATGGAGGCGCTTCTGCTCACCTACTGTACCATTGATGCGTACGGACAAGTTTGTATATACGAATGATGAGGCATTCGTTGCTGATATTGAAATTGCTCATTTCGGTGAGAAAACCTTGAAACATGCCCCTGTGACGTATACCATAAAGGATGTGTACGGTAAAGTCTATACTCGCAATACATTAGGGAATAAGGACATTCCTATCGGTAATCTTCACGTTTTGAGACATATCGAATTTCCTCTTGGGGAGATAAAGAAACCGACGGAATTAAATCTGGAAGTTCGTATTGAGGGTACTGAAGCTGTAAATGATTGGAACTTCTGGGTATACCCCAAAAAGGTGGAATTGGTACAGAATGATGTTTATACTACGGACACGTTAGATACTAAGGCTTTAGATATCTTGCAAAGTGGTGGAAAAGTCTTAATTCTTGCTGCCGGTAAAGTCAGTTATGGGAAAGAGGTGTCTCAGATGTTTACACCTGTTTTTTGGAATACATCCTGGTTTAAAATGCGTCCTCCGCATACTACGGGCATTCTGGTAAATCCCAAGCACCCTTTGTTCCGTGAGTTCCCGACAGAATATCATAGTAATTTGCAGTGGTGGGAGCTATTGAATCGTGCCCAAGTGATGCAGTTCACTGACTTTCCGTCCGATTTTCAGCCTACAATACAGAGCATAGATACCTGGTTCCTGAGCCGGAAGATTGGTATGCTATTTGAAGCTAAAGTGCTCAATGGAAAATTGATAATGACTACTATGGATCTTACTACAAATACTGACGAGCGTATTGTTGCAAGGCAGATGCATAAAGCTATTCTGGATTATATGAATTCTGATAGTTTCCGTCCGATGTATACAATAGAGCCAGAACGGATCAGTGATTTATTTAAAAAAGTAGCAGGTGATGTGAAATCATATACAAAAGGATCTCCGGATGAATTGAAGCCGAAAATAAACTAATGAAAATGGTCTCGTGATATAAAAATATCCATTTCACGAGACCATATTTTTTATCTCATAAGATGGATATTTCAGAAATTTATTGCAGATTTTTCTTTTTATATGCCTTTTAATTTTTGTCTGAAATATATTCAAACCAATCATAGAGAGCTTTATTTCGAGATTGTTTCCCATTGCTCGTAGCATATACTCCAACACCGGTACCGTTGAACTTATTGAATTTGTTATCCGATAAAGGTGCTACATTCTGAATACCGCCAATATTTATCATATGTTCCTGGGTCTCTCCAAAGCTGAACTGTATTTCTGTACCATTAACTGCTACAGATAAAAACACCTTTTGTTTGTTGTATGGGATATGTTCGATGGTTTCCTTTTTTTCAAGGTGTTTTTTTATTAAAGCAATGCCGGACTTATCTTTCAGCAGACTGTAATATCCGTTGGCAGTTCGGTAAAGAATCAATCCTGCCTGTTCATTATCTTTCTTTGTCTGAAAATTCAACAGGGCAGTTGCCTTGAATTGATGATGCCTGGTCTTCTGTATAACCATAGCTGAATTTACTAGGCTGTCTACTATCTCTGGTTGTAAGGTCAAAGCCAGTTGACCGTTTGCTAGATTGTGGAATGCCTTTTGAGGTATTCTTACGAAGTACCACTCTGAACCAAGAGTGGGAGAATCAAAATTGTCCCGCACCGGTTTAGCTTTAATAGGTGTCCACGGAAGGTCTGGTCTTTCCTGTTTAGGCAATATCATGCCCATTCCCGGATTGAAAATCGGAGTGGAATCTTCGAACTCTACTTTACACATAAAAGTTTCCCTTGCAAGGGGATTATACTCATTTAGCATTCTTTTTCCCAGAAAAACCGAATACCATTCTCCTTTTTGAGTTTGCACAAGGTCGGCATGACCCAAAGCTTGCAGAGGGCACTTGCTGCCCAAGTGTCGGTGAGTGAGTACCGGATTGACTTTAGCTGCTACATAAGGTCCCCATAATGATTTGCTATGGTGTGCGGTTATGGCATGATGATAACTTGAACCTCCCTCTGCCATCAATAAGAGATACTTTCCGTCAATTTTATAAATATGGGGGCCTTCGGCATACGTTGCATTATTGGCATGTCCGTAAGTTAATATTTTCCGTTCACCGACGAGTTTTCCCTGGGAAAGCTCTAATTCCTGCATCCATACAGCACATTGTGCAGGCCATGATTTTTTGAAATCCCAGAAATTACCTGTATAGTAACATCTGCCATCATCATCCCAGAATAAGGAAGGATCAATTCCTGCTGCATCTTTCAGCCATACAGGGGCAGACCATGGTCCTTTGGGATCAGTGGCAGTTATGTAGAAATTTTCTCCGTTTTTATGAGCAGTGGTGATCAGATAGAAAATTCCGTTATGATAACGTATAGTAACTGCCCAGATGCCATTGTTATCATTTACCCCATTCATGTCTATCATGTCGGGACGATCAATGGCATGTCCTATAACTTCCCAGTTTACAAGGTCTTTGCTATGATAAATGGGGATACCGGGGTACCAGGTGAATGAAGAAGTGACCATGTAATAGTCATCATTTACCCTGCAAATTGAAGGGTCAGGATTGAATCCAGACAGTACAGGGTTGTCGTAGTACTTAGGAATCTCCTGTCCTTTTAGAGCAAAGGATATGGAAATAAAAAAGAGGACGTAAATGAGTCTCATACTTTTCATTGAAATAAAATGTATTAGTTATTAAGGTCACAAAAATAGGCCGAAATCCGTATTGTTTTCCAGTAAAATAATACGGATACATGTAATATTGTAATTTATTCCGGTTCTATCTGAGGCTTTTCACCTCCCTTTTGATATACAGAAGGTGATATGCCAAACTGCCCTTTAAAGCATTTGCTAAAGTAGAACGGATCATTTATGCCAACTTTATAAGCCACTTCTGCTACCGTAAGGTGTTCTTCCGATAACAATAATTCCGCTGCTTTTTTCATACGCATGATGCGTAAATATTCGTTGGGTGAATATCCGGTTATACCTCGTATCTTTTTATAGAATACCGTACGTCCAAGTTTCATAAGTTGAGCAAATTCTTCTATTGAGAAATCAGAACGCGAAATATTAGCTTTTAACACGATGTCTAGACGGTCGGTAAACTCTTTATCACGATCGGTGGAATACATGGCTGCATGTATAATACCCGGTTCATTGGAGAATTTCTCGCGGAGTTTTTCCCGTTGTTCTATAAGGCGGAACGCTCGTGCCAACAAGAATTTGATGCTGAATGGTTTGGATATATAAGCATCTGCGCCGGATTCAATCCCTTCCAGTTGTTTCTCTGGCGAACTGAGTGCTGTTAACAAAATAATAGGAATATGACTGGTTGCAAAGTCCGATTTCAATCTTTTTGTGACCTCAAACCCGCTCATTCCTGGCATCAGGACATCGCAAATGATTAAGTCAGCGTCATAAGTACGGGCCTTCTCAAAGCCAGATGTTCCATCTACTGCCACTTCTACTTCAAAGTAAGTGCCAATTTCTTCTTTCAGCAGTTCACGAATGTCATTATCATCTTCAATTATCAGCACTTTTCGTTTATTCAGAGGAATTGCTGGTTGGGGAGATTCTAAAGTGGCTGGAGTACATTCATTCAGAGGAGGTGTTTGTTCGTTCATCTCTTTTAGTAGCACATTGCCGGGAATAAGAAAGTCTTTTTCTGTATAAACAGATTTGTCGGTAGGAAGACAAACAGTAAAAATGGAACCTCCCCCTTCATTATCATTATATTCGATGGTGCCTTTATGAACTTGTACCAATTCATGCGTAAGATGTAATCCAACTCCGATGCTGTCACCAGAGAAACTGCTTTGCATAAAGCGTTTGAATAGCTCATGTTGTTTTTCTTTGGGAATGCCTACTCCTGTATCAGAAACTTGAATGTGTATAGTTTTCTTTGTCTCATCTATCTGTATGGAAAAAATGATAGTACCATTGGCAGGGGTGTATTTGAAAGCATTCGATAATAAATTGTAAGTCACTTTATCCAGATTTCCTTTATCGATGAACATTTTATAAGATGGTACGGATGGCTTGAAAAGGAAGTTCATCTTTTTCTGTTCTGCTACATCACCAAAACTGAGAAATATTTCATAGAGGAAGCCGATAACATCTGTTTCTTCCAGTGACAATGCTAACTTATTATTCTGCATTTTTCGGAATTCCAGTAACTGGTTGATAAGTCTCAGCATACGCTGGGTGTTTTTATTCATTATATGTAATGGAGAGGCCAGTTCATTTGGAATATTGCCAATGCGCTGCATCTTCTCCAATGCGCCTTGAATCAATGTGAGCGGAGTACGGAATTCGTGGGAAATATTGGTGAAGAATACTAATTTGTACTCTGTCAATTGTTTTTCTACATGGATACGATTACGTAATTGATTGAAATTATTGGCAATGCGATAGGCAAAGAACAAAGCTAATATGATTAGAATTACATATCCTAACATGGCCCAGCTACTTTTCCAGAATGGAGGAACAATAACTATTTTTAAAATAGTTTCGTCGTTATTCCAGATACCGGCTCCATTGCAAGATTTTACATGGAGAGTATAAGTACCGGGATTGAGATATTTGAAGGCTGCAGAACTTGATGAAGAAGGATCACTCCATCCTTTATCGTAATTCTCTAGCCAATATCGATATTTAGTCTGTCCATTGTCTGAATAATCGAAAGTGGAGAAGTCCAGAATAAAAGAGTTCTGAAAATATTTTAAAGTGATTTTATCAGAATAAGCCAAAGATCGTTCTGCTAGGGGAGAATCTTTCATTTCGGGACTCATCTGGATGCCATTGACTTTTAAATTAGTAAAGACAATAGGAGAGAAAGTTTCATTTTCCGGCATTTTCTCCGGTTCGATAATTGTCAGACCATAATTTGTACCGAAAAGAAGTTTTCCATCTGCTCCCTTACACGAACAATTATCTGTATAAACATTTCCCAGTGTGTAGGAGGAGAAGAAGTAATTTTCAAACGAATGGTTTTCGGGAGTGAATTTGGAAATACCATATTCTGTTGCTACCCATAGTTTTCCCTGGTTATCTTCTTCGATAGACATTACCACATTATTTACTAACCCTTCCGGTATACCGTAGTGTTCATATTCCAGAGAATTATAGTTGTCTGTAGGAGTGCACTGATTGATTCCTGCTCCGGAAGTACCTACCCACATTCTGCCTTTGCTGTCACGGAATAGACATCTGATTTCATTAGAACAGAATTTACCATTTACGTTGTTGAATAAATGATAATTGTCGCTATTGGCAATCAGCGAGTCAGGATGGAAAATGCAAAATCCTTCGCTGGTACCCATCCATATCATACCGTTTTCATCTTCTAATAGGTCTCTTACTCTTTTTAAACCATATTTTTGTTGGAAAAAATGGCGGAATTTATACTTGCCATCGCTTGTCGGTTCGGCTAAATCTAAACCTCCTCCCAATGTACCTACCCACATACGGCCTTTTTTGTCACGATAAATAGAAAAGATGTGATTGTGTGCTAATGATGATGGATCGGAAGGGTCGTTTTTATACCATGTGTCTCCTATTTTTAATCCTTCTCCTCGGGTTCCCATCCAGAGCTTTCCGCGATTGTCTTCAGTAATAACGTAAACATTGGAATGAAGATATTGATTCTTGTATTGAGGGTTTAAGTGAATATCATAATTATATAATTCCCCTTTTCGAGTTCCTATCCATATATTTCCATTGTCCGTTCGACTCAACATCCGAATGGTATTCGAACGGTCGAAGAGATCCGGAGAATCCGGATAGATGCGGGTTATCCCTTCATTGGATATTGTGATGCGTGATAATCCGGAATGCTCGGAGCTTACCCAAATAGCTCCCGCTTTGTCCTCCATAATAGCTAATAGGAAATCCGAACCGATGGGAGAATCTTTTGTATTAGAAACGAAGTGCTCTAATTTATCTTCAGATGGCTTGTAGGCGAATAAACCATTGCCGTAAGTTGAAATCCAGATGATTCCTCGGGAATCATGTACTATATGATAACGTTCATTATCAATATAGCTTAATTTATCTTTGGGTATTAGTTGTAGTTCTTTTGTTTCTCCTGTTTCTGAAAGAATATAGTAGATTTTCCCTGTATGATTGAAGACCCAATAGTTACCACGGTTATCGTTGAGTACAATACCTTCTTTGATGTTCAGTTTAGGATCATTTGTCACCTTATGAGAGTTGAAATCATAATTGTATGTACCCGTGGAAGTGAAAATAATCCATTGATTTTTAAATGCGAATTTGCAGTTAGAACGTATTTTCCCAGCAGGCAGTTCTGCAGATTTAGATAGTTTCCCGGAAGTTGTATTATACCAATATATATAGCCATCATCTGTTAGGAAGAACATATCCCGTTCGTGTGTGATGGAAGCTATAAAATTGTTCTTCCTGTCTATAATATTAAAATCTCCTTTAGAAATGAATGCAAGCCCACGCATCGTACCAATCCAAATACGACCGGCTTCATCTTCTTTTATAAATTGAACTCTATTATCCGGCAGATTTCCACGTTCGGTTTTAAATTCTACGGAGGTCATGGTTCGGTCACTTTTAGTTATAATGTGTCGTGCACCATTTGTTTTGTGGTATAACCATATGTCTCCGTTAGAGGCAAATAATGAATAGGCATAATTTTGCTCATATTCTCCACTTCCGGTGAAATCCACAAAACGGCTTTTCTGCAAGTCATAACAGCTATATAATTCAGGTCCTGTACCTATCCAGAGGAAGCCGTTCTGATCCTCTATCACTTTATTGATCCGGTTATCTATTAACGAGATACGTCCTTTGGCATTAATTTCCGGTTGAAAATTAAGAAAAGAATTTCCATCATAGCGACTAAGCCCGTTTAGGGTACCTAACCATAGGAATCCTTTACTGTCTTGGTATATATTACGAATAGAGTTACTGGGAAGTCCATCGGTGGTTCTCATTTGCTTGGCCCGGAGTTCAATTTCACCATAGGCGTTGGGACTAAGAGCAATCAGAGATATGAGGGCTAATAAAATTATGTGTTTCATATAGATTCCAAGATTATTAATAAATGGAAAACAAAAGTAATTAGAATATTAGAATAAAAAAATGAATTGATTTATATGAATTCACTTTTATTGGGTAGCAAAAGTAGCCAACAAGAAATAAAGTACCATGAATAATCGTACATATACCTGTAAAATCTGTCATTTATAGCTGTAGAAGAGCATCCAGAAGGGGGTATCCTGTATAATGAACTATTTCAATAACATCTCTTTTAGCCTGCTCGTTGCCTTCTGCAATTGTGCATCCACCGTTTTTGTACTGATGTCGAGCTTCTCTGCAACCTGTGCGTATGTCTGTTTTTCTTCGCGAATCAGGATAAAAACTTCCCGGCAACGCTCCGGTAATCGGTCGAGGGCTTTTACGTAACGGGCAAACAGCTCTTCGCTGATAAGAGTATCTTCGGGAGATACATCCTGGTCTGCAGGTTCTTGTAAAACTTCAGCTGATAGGGTAGGGCGGCGTTCCTCTTTTTCTATATAGTTGAGAGAAGCATTTTTCACGAGTATGAAACAGTAATCTTCGATATTAGCTATATCTAATAGCTGTTTACGATGTTCCCAAAGTTTCATGAAAACATCGAGTACGATCTCTTGTGACCATTCTTCGTGATGGGTATAGTAGTAAGCAATGCGGAACAGGCGGTCGTACGTCATATCATAAAATTCCCGGAAAGCAGACTGGGAGTCCTGCTCGCTCATTTTCCGTAGATATCTTCTGACTTCCTGTTCTGTCATATTGTCTTTATGCAATCACCGGACAAAGGTAAGAGTTTCAAATTAAATATCCTATTCTGCGTGCTTCTCGTCTTTCTAAAATATGTAGTTAATCTATCTTCAAGAGATCACTCATGATACCGTCTGAGACGAAAATGCCTTCCCTGGTTAGCTTTAACCGATCGTTATGCAACTTTAATTTCCCATTTTCCAGATAAGGTTTGGCTTGTTCCGAACAATATTCCCAAAGTCGGTCGCCGAACTTACTTTTCAGCTCTTCAGTGGATATTCCCCACATTGTGCGCAGACCTGTGATGATGTATTCATTGTAGCGGGTTCGTGTATCCAGTTGTTCTGTTTCGTGTAGACGTTGCCCCTGTTCTACAGATGAAAGGTACTGATTTAGTGAAGCTACATTCCATTCGCGTGAGTTTCCATCAAAGGAATGTGCGGACGGGCCGCATCCCAGATAAGGGATACCTTGCCAATAAGAAGCATTGTGTCGGGAATACATTCCAGGTTTGCAGAAGTTAGAAATCTCATAATGCTCGTATCCGGCAGCAGAAAGAGTGTCTATCAATGTGGAGAAGAAGTTCAGACTACTGTCCTCGTCCACTTGAGATACAGAGTGTTGTTGCAGCATTTTGTAAAGAGGGGTACCTTCTTCGTAAATCAGATGATAAGCGGAAATATGCTTCACGTTAAGACTGATTGCTTGCTGTAAATCCTGTGCCCAGCGTTGGTCATTTTCTCCGGGCAAACCATAAATCAGATCAATGCTGATATTTTGAAAACCTGCTTGCCGACAGCGTTGTACTGCTTCTATTGCTTGTGCGGCGTTATGCCGCCTGTTCAATAATCGTAGTGTTGCATCATCAAAAGTTTGTATTCCCATACTGATGCGGTTGAACGGTAGAGTACGTAGCATTTGGGTATATTCTTCCGTAAGGTCATCGGGATTTGCTTCAAGAGTTACTTCTGTTGCTTTCCTCGTTCCGTAAACCTGTTCAATCGTCTTGAAAACCTCTTTAAAGTCTTCCTCCGATAATTGTGACGGCGTACCTCCGCCGAAATAAATGGTTTCAACAGCTTCCCCTTTCAGATATTCCTTGCGTTCCGTCAACTCCCGACAAAGGGCACGGATATATTGCGATTTCAATTCCGAACATGTGGTGGAATAGAAATCGCAATAAATGCAACGTGTCTTGCAGAAGGGGATATGTATGTAGATGCCTGCCATAACTATATTGTTTCTGTAGAAGAACTTCTGTAGTTCTTACTTTGGCGGCAAAGATAACTATTCCTTCCGAAACTTACATCAGGAGAGAGAAACCGTCTTCACCGTTCCGTCAGAGAAATAAATGGTTATAGTGTCTCCGGTCTGTTTGAAGGACTTTACAGGTGCCAATTCTTTTTTAGTAAATGGCTTGCCACTCTTTTTCCATAATTGTAGTGTGATAAAGACTTTATCACCGGAATGAGTGGTGGCTACATTGATTACGGAACATTTATTACTTACCGGATGTAGTCCTTCAGTCTGTACAAATTCCACTTCCGACCAACCCTGAAGATTGATAAGCGCTGTCTGATAGGCTCCATTATCCATGCAGTAGGCGGTATATTCTCCGAACTTTTGTTCCTTTGTAACAATGGGACTTTTTAATTCCGGTAATGAATAGTGTCCATAACGTAATTCTGTTGTAATCGGGAAAGATATTTTGTCTACACGCAGAATACCATTAAAAAGTGGAATTTCTGCCAGGCGGAATTTGATTTCCGGGTTTGTTTCAAGTTCTGCATCCCGGTAGTAAATTCCGTCTTCAAACTTCTTGAAGGTGTAGAGGCGCAGTACTTCCCATTCTTGTTTGGCATTCAGCACAGCATAGTTCATAGATACCTTGCCATCCGGACTATCTGCCATCCAGGGAAATGCTGTGTTGTAAGACAGTTTATTATAATTCTCGGTAGAACGGAACTTCTGCCAGTCTTTAGCTACTGCTTCGTGACACCATGCACGTATTTCCGAAGTGCCGCTATTGGGATAGTTAGTCACCAAGGTATTAGAGCCTTCCATGAACTTATTATACACCTTGTCGGGTTGAAACTCTTTTTCCCAAGCTCCGTTATTCTCGATAGCTGTCCAAAACGGATTATCAGCAGGCAATAATAATCCAAGAAATGCTTTTCCCATCCAGTAAACACTGCCACGACAACTATAAATCTGTACGGCAGGTTCAAAAGCTCCGTAGAATCCCAGTGTGGGTACCCGGTCTTCCATTAATGCAGGATTTTCAAGGAACTGGAGCAAGGTGGAAGAAGCAATGCGGCGCATCCAGCCATAGTTGATAGACGGATCATTGAGCCACCCCATCAGCGGGAAAGGTACAGCGGCAGCTATACGGTACGTAATACTGCGTCCATACATATTCATTTTACCATCCTCAGCAAACATATAAGGATAGTTAGGAACCAAATCACGGAAGTTGCTGACAAACTGACGTCCGGCTTCCGGATTAAATTTCTCACCGTAATAATGTGCCCAAATCATACCATACATTTGGAAAGCCCACATACTATAGTAGTCATAGGCCGGACTGTCATTATACCATCCGTATCCACGATATTGTGCCAGTGATTTTTGCAGCAATTCATCCATATACCCGTCTTTTACTTCATAACCTTGATCTTTGAAGAAAGACATGACGAATATATTGAAGAAGCGCCAGTTAGAACCGATTGTCGGTCCGTTGCCATAACTAAGCATTAATGCGGCAAGATCATCTTTCTCCTTTTGAGTCAGTGGCTCCCAGATAATCTCAGGCATTACGGTAAGCGACAGGGCAAGTGCTCCGAATTCTACAAGTGTCTGGCTTGGCCCACCTTTGAGATGTTGAATATATCCGGACTTCGACGGATCACTCATATTGCGCAACTGTTGCCGATAATAATCCCCGACTTTGATTCCATTCAGTACCAAATCTGGATTTTCTTTTAATAGAGGAATTGCTACAAACATGGTGCGGCAAAGTCCTTCCAGATTTTCCGTCTTGTTGAACTTTCCATCCGTTGGATAGCTTTTTCCCGGTTGTTTGGGGAAACGCATCGGCTCATCCAATGTGTGGATGTAGCTAAATGCTCCGTCCAATAAATAGGTTGCTGCGTCCATCCAATGTTGGCGAGTCATTCCGGTAAGAGGGCTCAGATGATAATCCGGTTGTACTAAATGAAATACGGAATCATTTTTAGCTTGTGATAAGGATGCGTTTGCGTTTAGAGATACTAAAAAAACAAACAGTAATAATTCCTTGATCATTTTAGAAAAGGTAATTTTTATCATAGCGTGTGTATTACATGGTAAGAATATTCTTATTTATTTCTCTCTGCAAAGAAAATACTTTCCATACTATTTTAATGAGCATTTTGAGGTCAAAAAAGGCGATTTTTAGACCAAACCTATTTCTTTTGTTCCTATCCACTCCTTACTTGAGCCTTATCCGAAGCATACTTGCTCCGTACATTCTCCACTCAGAAGTACCTCTGGATGGAGAAAGTACGGGGTTGGTACGGAGCAAGTATATCTCAGGTATGGCTCATTATAGAATGATTGAAATAAAAAATTACCAATGGATAAGATTCTTTTAGATATATTTACGTATATTTGTCGGGCTTTATTAATTATATTCTAAACCGAGTTAACCATGAAGGTAATGTTTACAATGAAAGAAAAAATCTGGAGTTTTGTATTTTGCTTTGGAATATTTTTCCCTTTGGCATGTCAGGCTAAGGTGATACTGGAGCATGATGCTTTGCAGTTCAAATCTTCATCTATTTTAAATAGTCTGTCCAGTAAGGATGTGCAATCGGTCTATCAGGATCGTGATGGCTATATCTGGATATCTACCCGTAATGGACTTTTTCAATATGACGGTTATTCTATCATTACTTATAAATCCAATCTTTATCATCCTGATTTGTTGACCAGCAATAATATTTATTGCGTGGCAGAGGATACTTGCCATAGATTATGGATTGGAACTTATAATGGATTGAATGTATTGGATAAGAAAACAGGAGAAATCCGTAAAATAGAAAACACGGAAATAACCGGTGTTGGTGTATCTCAGATATTAGTGACGAGCGATCAGCGCATTTTACTTGCTACGGAAGTGGGACTTTATGAATATTTGGAGGCTGACGATAGCTTTTTGGTTTTCAACAGTGACAATACAGATGGAGGATTTCCGGGAACTACTGTAAAGTCTTTATTTGAGGATAAAAGAGGAGATATCTGGATTGGCACATGGAATTCGGGGTTGTATCGTTATGAAAAGAAGTCCGGTAAATATTGGGAATATCCGAAAATGAATTCCGGAAACTCTGCCCATGTTGTATTTCAAGATAGCCATGAAAATATATGGGTAGGAACCTGGGGGGCAGGTTTGCATTTATTACATAATGCATACACTCCCGGGGAAACTACTTGGACGACGTTTACTCATGATGACAAACGGTCCGGTACAATCTCGGATAATCTTATCTATGCCATTTCGGAAGATACGAATACGCATTCTTTGTGGGTGGGAACCCGTAGTGGGCTGAGTATACTTTCACTGCAGGGTATGCAGGCTGCATCTTATGAATTTGAGAACTGCTATTCCGGAGAATCTGAGAGTTCGATTACCAGTAGTGAAGTCGCATCTTTACTGCGCGATCGGCAAGGGCTTATGTGGGTAGGTATGATCGGTGGGGGAGTCAATGTGGTAAATACTCGTAAGGCGAATTTTAAATTAGACCGTCTGCCTGAAGTTAAGAGAATGCTGAAAAGTAATTCGGTTCGCAGCATCTTGCTGGATGATGAAGGACAGCTTTGGATGGGAATCAGTACTTATGGCTTTGGTATAAAAGACCGTAAAACGGGGAAATTTACTCATCATGATCAAATGCTTGACTTCAATTCATATAGGGGGATTTCTACAGTGATGTCCATAATGCAATCTCCTTCTACCGGACATATATGGATTGGGGTGTACAATGGAGGAGCTTATGAAATAGATAAATCTGCTTCTATAGGAAAGCGTGTGAAAGCGTATAACTCTTCGAATGCTCCATGGATGTGTAACTCCTGTATTTATTATATCTACGAAGACTCCGGGAAGAACCTTTGGTTTGCTACCAGAGGTGGGGTTTCGATGCGTGCGGCAGATGGGACACCTGTGCGGATTGATTCTTTGAAAGTTGGAAATACAGCCGTACGAGATATGGTTGCCATGCAACTCACCGAAGGTCCTGATGGTGCAATCTGGGTGGCATCTAATACGCATGGAATAGTACGTATCCAAGGTCGTGGTAATTTCTTGGGCGCATATACGCTTGTTGCATATTCCATTGCTAATGGGAAATTGAACAGTAATTATGCAGACTGTATTTATAAAGATAGGGAGGGGCGTATTTGGGCAGGAACTGGAGGAAGCGGTCTGAGTCTTTATGATGTTGAAAAGGATCTGTTTTTGCCGGTACATAAATTATGGAATCTGCCGGGAGATGCTGTGACAAGCATTCAGAGTGATAAACAAGGTGATCTTTGGCTGGGGACTAATGCGGGATTGTTGCGCCTTACTGTGCCAAAAGATTTGCAGAATGTGACATATCGTCTGTATACCACTTCTGATGGGTTGCAAGATAATTTATTTAACCGGGGAGCTTCGTGCGTGGCACCTGACGGTGAAATGTTTTTCGGCGGGCATCAAGGGTATAACAGTTTTTTTCCTGATGAGCAAAACGAACAAGTGTTTTCTTCTCCTGTCGTGATTACTGACATTAAAATATTTAATCAGTCATGGAGTACCCTTTCAGGCGAAGAACGTAGCAAAATATCCGGTTTGTCACCGGGATTCACAGATGAGATATTTCTGGATTATAAGCAGAATAATTTCAGCTTCGAATTTTCAGCATTGGAATATGCAAATCCTAAAAGAAACCAATATGCCTACAGACTGGATGGCTTTGATTCGGACTGGCAATATACGGATGCCTCCAAGCGTTTTGCGTATTACAATAATTTGAAGTCAGGAGCTTACACCTTTAATGTGAAGACCTCTAATTCAAATGGTATCTGGGGTGAAGATATAAAAACTGTAAAAGTTGTAATTTTGCCGCCACCTTGGAAAACTTGGTGGGCTTACACCTTATATATATTAGTACTTCTCGGTGTATCCTGGTATATTTCCCGGATTATCCGTAATCGTATTCGTTTGCGCAATGCATTGCATCTTCGTGAGATGGAGCAGGCAAAAGCAGAGGAGATCAATCATGCCAAACTGCAGTTCTTTACGAATATTACACATGAGTTATTGACTCCGCTGACCATAATTTCGGCTTCTGTGGATGAGCTGAAACAAACGGCTCCTACCTATAAAGAACAATATAATGTGATGACGCATAATATAAATCGGTTGATACGTTTGTTGCAGCAGATCTTGGAGTTTCGCAAGGCGGAGACTGGCAATCTGAAATTGAAGGTTTCGCAAGGAGATCTGGTGCAATTTGTACATCGGAGCATTGATGGCTTCCGCCCATTAATGAAGAAAAAGAATATTCATTTTACATTTCAAAGCGATGTATATAAAAGTTTTGCTTTCTTTGATCCCGATAAATTGGATAAGATATTGTACAATTTGCTTTCTAATGCTTCTAAATATAATAAAGCTGGTGGAAAAGTTGGAATTGAACTTAAATGTGATGAAGCGAATGAAGTAGCTTGTTTAATAGTAAAAGATAATGGTCTCGGCATCTCGAAAGAATCGCAGAAGGATCTGTTCAAGCGCTTTTATGAGGGAGATTATCGGAGATTTAACACTATTGGCACAGGCATTGGCTTGTCATTGGTGCGTGATTTGGTTACTTTGCATCATGGTTCTGTTTATGTAGAGAGTGAGGAAGGAAAGGGGACAGCTTTTAATGTACGGATTCCGATTTGTCGTTCTGCTTATTCCGAAGAGGAAATAGATGATGCCAGCATTCTTTCAACCTCTGATATGGTCGATGAGTTACAGAATGATGTTGTGTTTACGAATACTTCATCTTTGCCGGAAGACAGCAATCTTGGCAAAGAAAGCATGGTGAAAGAGAAAAAGTATGCTTTATTATTAGTTGAAGATAATGAGGATTTGTTGGGATTGATGGTGAAACTTCTGGGCGCTGAATATATAATCCATACTGCTACCAATGGTAAAGAAGCACTTGATGTACTAACGGAAGAGGATATTGACCTGATTGTATCTGATGTAATGATGCCGGTGATGGATGGCATTGAATTATGTAGGAATATAAAAGGGAGTTTTGATACCTCACATATTCCATTGATTCTGTTGACTGCAAAAAAACAAGAAGAAGACAGGGTGGAGGCATATGAGTCGGGTGCAGATGCATTTATTACGAAACCGTTTAATCTAAGTGTACTTCATGCACGTATCAGTAATCTGCTGAAATCTCGTGAGCGGGTTATGAAAGACTTCAAGAAACAGTTGGTATTTGAGGCAAAAGAACTGAACTATACTAGTATGGATGAAGACTTCCTGCAGCGTGCCATTGATTGTGTGAATCGTCATTTGGATGATCCTGAGTTCGATCAGACCCGTTTTTTGGAAGAGATGCATACTACTAAATCTACTTTCTTCCGTAAATTGAAGTCTTTGACAGGATTGACTTATGTGTCATTTATCCGTAATATCCGTATGAAGGCGGCCTGCCGTATTATGGAAGAGAAAAAACAAATCCGTATATCTGAGTTAGCATATGCAGTGGGTTATAATGACCCACGCTATTTTAGCAGTACCTTTAAAAAGGAAATAGGTATGCAGCCTTCTGAGTATATGGAACGTTTCACTTCTGGTGGAACGATCGAGGGAGAATAATTTAATTGTTAATCTTTTTGTGTTTGCCTTGATGTGTTGAAGAATGTTTCAACTAAGGTGGATATTTGTTTCATGCACCAAATGTAAACATGTTTGGGATATTCGTACCCCCCTGTACTTCTTAAATGTCCATAGATTTGCAATGTAGTTTTAGAACTAAGCATGCGGTTCAATGACTACATGGTGTGTTAAGTTATTTTTTAATCTTAAAATTCATACGATGGAAAAACAAAAGATTTCCTCGGGGGCAAAATTGAATAAGGTATTTTATACCTTAATGATTTGTATGGCTCTCATGATGAACGTCTCGTTTCTGAACGCTCAAAACCCGAATGTTACGGTAACTGGTACGGTAAATGATCCAATGGGGCCTGTAATTGGTGCCAGTGTGGTTGAAAAAGGTGTACCTTCTAATGGATGTATTACTGATATTGACGGTAATTTCTCTTTGAAAGTGAAGCCGAATGCTACACTGATAATAAGTTTTGTAGGCTACAAAACAGTAGAAATCCCTTTGAAGGGACAAAGAACTGTGAAAGTAACATTGCAAGAGGATACTGAAATGCTGGATGAGGTTGTGGTTGTGGGTTATGGTCAAATGCGTAAAAAAGACCTGACCGGTTCTGTTATCCAGATTCGTCCCGACAAATTAGCGAATGAGGCTCCCAAGACTGTGCAAGATGTGTTGCGTGGTACACCGGGTTTGAATGTAGGTTACGATGCTTCTGCTAAGGGCGGTGGTTCTATGCAGATTCGTGGTCAGCGTTCTGTATATACGGAAGGCGGACATAATGATCCGTTGATTATCCTTGATGGTATGCAGTTTTATGGTGAACTTTCTGAAATTAATCCGAATGACATTGGCCAGATTGATGTATTGAAAGACGCCTCTTCTGCTGCTGTTTATGGTGCTAAAGCTGCCAATGGTGTTATTATTATTACGACTAAAAAAGGTAAGTCAGGTAAGCCGACTATCAATTTTACCGCTACCCTTGGTATCAATACAAAGAGTGAATATCGTGATGTTTATGATGCCAACGGCTATATGAGATATCGTGAGGACTGGTATAAAAAAGATACTTATGCCACTGACCCTTTTACTGGTGTTTATGGAGCGTATGCAGCCGGACAATGGAAAAACAAGAAGGATGAGAACGGTAAAGATATAATTGGCTCTGATGGCAAACCCGTACAAGAATATATATATAACCGTGCTGCCGGTTATTATGATAATCCTGCGAATTTAGGCCGGTATGGCATCTCTGTTGACCAATGGAGAGCGTTCACCTCAAATGAGAGTGGGGAATCGGACGCCAGTATTTATGCAAAGCGTTTGGGACTGGAAGATGGCGTTTTGGCTAACTATCTGGCCGGAAATACATACGACTGGTATGACCGTACTTTCCGTACAGGTATCAACCAGGATTATACGGCGAGCATTTCCGGTGCCGGTGACCGGATGAATTACTACATGTCCATCGGTTACCTGAAGAATGAGGGTGCAGTGAGAGGTAACGATTACAATGCCATCCGTGCCAACTTGAAGGTGAACGGCAAAGTGACCGACTGGTTGGAAATCGGAGCGAACGTTAATTTCCAGGATCGTAGTGACGGTGATATTTCTGTAAATCTTGGTACGAATTACTGGGATGCCAATATGTTGCGAAACAGTCCTTACTCCACTTATCGTAACGAAGATGGTAGCTATTGCCAATATCCGATGGGTTCCAATAAGAAATGGGGCTACAACTATGACTTTGAACGTCAGTATCTGGATCTGGAGAAGGGCTATACTGTGTTGAATACTATTTTCAATGCCAAAGTAAAATTGCCTTTCGGAATCACTTATGATTTCAATATAGCTCCTCGTTATCAATTTTTCTATGACCGCTACTTTATGTCAGCTGCTAAACCTGACTCTAATCCAGATAGCCAGGGCGTAAATCGTGAACAAAGTAAACGTTTTGATTGGTCTTTGAATAATACTATTACATGGGATTATACATTGGCCCAAAAGCATCACTTTATTCTTACTTTGGTGCAGGAAGCAGAAGAACGCCGTTTTTGGCAGGATAAGATTAACGCACGCAAGATATTACCCTCGGATGCCTTGGGATTTCATAATACCAGCAATGGTAGCAAGACGCTGAGTAGCTTTTCTTCAAATGATACGCACGAAACGGCTGCTGCTTATATGGCACGTCTGTTCTATTCTTACGATGATCGCTATATGATTACTGGTACGGTTCGTCGTGATGGTTATTGCGCTTTCGGTGCCAACAATCCGTGGGCTACCTTCCCTTCTATATCTGCTGCATGGAATTTTACCAATGAAAAGTTCTTTAATTGGGAGCCGATGAGTACCGGTAAATTGCGTGTCTCTTGGGGTAAGAACGGTAACCGTTCGTTGAAAGACCCTTATATTGCTCTTGCCAATCTGGGTGCCGGAGCAGGGGCTACAATGGGGTATTTGGTTGCTAATGGTGGTACAGTGGATGTTAAGTATTTGGGTATGGATCGTTTATCTAATCCGAATCTACAATGGGAGAAAACGGAAGCTTTAAATTTTGGTTTGGACTTCGGATTCCTGAATGATCGCATCACGGGTAGTGCTGAATATTATATTATGAAGACGCATGATATGATTATGGGACAACGTCTGCCGGGATTTACCGGATTTGGAAGCATTACTACCAATTTGGGTGAAGTGCAGAATAAAGGTTTCGAACTTTCATTGAATACCCTGAATATTCAGAATCGGGATTTCGAATGGCGCTCTACTTTAAGCTTCTCCATCTATAAGAATGAAATCAAGCATCTTTATTATGAATACGAAGACGTGCTCAATGAAGCCGGAGAAGTGATTGGTCGTAAAGAGATGGACGACACAAGCAACGGTTGGTTTATCGGACAATCCATTGGTACTATCTGGGATTATGAGATGGATGGTATTTGGCAGGCTGATGAGGTAGCAGAAGCTGCTAAGGTAGGTCAACGTCCGGGCGATCCGAAAGTAGTGAACCACTATACTGCTGACGATAAAGAAGACGGTACACCGGTCTACAATGAGAAGGATAAAGTGTTCTTGGGTAAGAAAAATCCGCCTATCCACTGGTCGTTCCGTAATGAGTTCACTCTTTGGAAGGATCTCAATATTTCTTTCAGCATGTATTCCTATATGGGACATAAGAGTTTGGAAGGTTATTATCTGAATCAGGATAATGGCGGTTCATTGATTACTTATAACAGCAATACTTTCAAGAAGAGATACTGGACACCTGAAAGTCCGACTAATGAGTATGCGCGTCTCGATGCCTATGGTCCGAATGGTGCTAAGGGTGTACAGAAGTTGCACAATCGTTCTTTCATCCGTCTGGACAATATTTCTGTGGCTTATACCTTGCCGCAAGCGTGGACGAAGAAGATACAGCTGGAACGTGTAAAACTCTTTGGTACTGTTCGTAACGTAGCGACTTGGGCGGCAGACTGGGAATATGCAGACCCGGAAACCGGTGGCTTGGCTACCCGTACCTTTACATTCGGATTAAACTTAACTCTTTAAACTGTTGAAACAATGAATAATTATATTAAGAATAAACTTTCTAAGGGTGTATTGCTCCTTACAGGAATAGCAGTATTCAGTGCATGCACTGACAACTTTTTGGAACCAGATCCTCTGTCGTTCTATGAACCTGAGACTACATTTGCTACTGAATCAGGTCTGGAAGCTGTATTGGCTATGGCTGACCGTCATCTTCGCACTTGGGCATTCCACTATAGTAGTGGTGACTGTAATATCAGCATACCTCTTGGTACGGAATATCTATTTTCTGAACTTTCTCTGTATGGTAAAACTGATGGTACAGGCGGTGTGTATGGTAATTTTGCCAATCAGTTGCAACCTACCAGTGGTTTGAACAACGGTGACGATAACCGAATCATGTACTTCTGGAACGAAGGTTTCACGGGTATCAAGCATGCCAACACTATATTGTCCTTTATAGACAAAGTGACTGCATTGAGTGAGGAAACAAAAAATGCCTATAAAGGGCGTGCTTATTTCCATCGTGCTTACCGTTATTTGAATCTGGTGATGCAGTTTGGTGATATTCCTTTGGTAACAAAGACACTGGAAGTACCTAAACGAAACTATCGGTCTACCAAGAAAGAAGAAATCCTGGATATGATTACACAGGATATGGAAAAAGCTGTGGAGTGGGTGCCTGTGCAAAATGATACCCGTTACATCGGTATGGTGAACAAAGAGGCATGTCGTCAGCTGCTTATCAAATGTTATTTGGCAACGGGGCAGTTTGAAAAGGCTGAGAAGCAAGCTGACATTTTGATTGACCAGTCAGGATTGTCACTGATGACAGAAAGCTTTGGTAATGCAAACGATGGTGGTGAACCGGAGACTTGGAAGATTACCCGTAACGTGATTTGGGACTTGCATCGCCCTGAAAACAAGATGATCGCTGCGAATAAGGAAGTCATCATGGGAATGCCTAACTGTACGGACGAATCATTTGTGAACTTTTTATCAATGCGTATTTTCGGCCCATTCTGGGGTGACGGTAACCTGAAAACACCTGATAGTAAAACGGCCGGTGAGCGTTATGCACGTAATAATGGCAAATATGAAGCTACTACAGACTTTACACGTGCTTTTGGCCGTGGTATTGCCACCGTTCGTGCTACTCATTTTGCTCAACATGGACTTTGGGTAGTGAACGGTGTGGAAGATAAGGAAGACCTTCGCCATAACTCAAAAGTAGGAAACTGGGTAAATATGGAGGACTTGACTTACAATAATAAGGATTCTAAATATTATGGTCAGCATTTTATGCTCTATTCACCCGAAGATGTTTGGGGGGTAGATAAAGATGGTAAACCTGTTATCACAACTCCTAAGGGAGCTTTACTCTGTAATGATACAATTCGTGATTGGTTTGATTTCCCTCACTACAAGATCTATTTGGAAGATGTGCGCAATGAAGCTAATATGGGTGCCAATGACTTTCAAGGTGCAGCCGGTTCCGGTGCTAATGCAAACTGGTATCTGTATCGTTTGGCAGAAACTTATCTGCTGCGTGCTGAAGCTAAGTATTATCAGGGTAAGGATGCCACATCAGATGTAAATGAAGTACGTAAACGCGCTAAATGTTCACAACTTTATGCAGCTGGAACCGTGACTATTGGTGATATCATGAATGAACGCGCTCGTGAACTTTATCTGGAAGAATGGCGCAATGTAGAGTTGACCCGCGTATCTCTTTGTCTGGCATTGAGCGGCAAACCTGATGAATGGGGAAATACTTATAGTAAAGACAATTGGGATAAACAGCAAGGTACGGATAATGTTGGCGGAAGCTACTGGTATCAACGTATCATTCATTATTCCTTGTATAATAAAGGTGACATTGTTTCCAATGGTAAGACTCTGAATTATTATATGGATAAGCGTAACCTTTTCTGGCCGGTTCCGAATAGCGCTATTACTGCGAATAATAAAGGACAGTTAGCTCAAAATTACGGTTACGATGGATATGATGTCAGTGTACCAATGTGGGAAACTTGGGAGGAAGCTGTTGCTGATGAGGAGAAGAGTGAATAATCTGATTTAGGTTTTTCTATAGGTTTTAGTGCTTAAATAAGAAGGTTGTGTCAAAAGTATCTGTTGGTGTACAAAGTGATTTTGACACAACCTCTTTGCTTTTAAAAGGAATGAAGTTATGAGTAAATATTTAGAAATAGCAGGAAGCTTCGTATGCCTCTGTTTATTCTTTCAAACCGTTCTTTTGGGGCAGACCAATTCAATAGGTAACCAAGATATTGTTTCCGGTGAACTGTGGAAAGATACGGATGGAAATGTAATTAATGCCCACGGTGGTGGCATTATTCTCCATAAAGGAAAATACTACTGGTATGGAGAACATCGACCTTCCTCTGGTTTTACAACTCAAGTAGGGGTAACATGTTACTCATCTGCGGATTTACGTAGCTGGAAGTATGAAGGCGTGGCTTTAGCTGTATCTGATGAAGTTGGAAGTGATATAGAAAAAGGTTGTATCATTGAACGGCCCAAAGTAATCTATAATCAAAAGATTGGGAAGTTCGTCATGTGGTTTCATCTGGAACTGAAAGGAAAGGGATATGGACCTGCACGTGCAGGAGTTGCCATAAGTGATACTCCGGTAGGGCCTTACATGTTTATCCGTTCCGGACGTATAAATCCGGGCGTTTATCCGATGAACATGACGCCGGAGGAACAGAAGCTCACTTGGAACCCGAATGAGTATGAATGGTGGACTCCGGAGTGGCGTGAAGCAATAAACAAAGGAATGTTTGTGAAACGTGATTTGGAATGTGGGCAGATGTCTCGTGATATGACTTTGTTTGTTGATGAGGACGGTAAAGCTTATCATATTTATTCTTCTGAGGAGAATCTAACGCTTCAAATTGCAGAATTGTCCGACGACTATCTTAGCCATACAGGAAAATATATCCGTATATTTCCGGGTGGACACAATGAAGCACCGGCTATATTCAAGAAAGATGGAACTTACTGGATGGTAGCGTCAGGATGTACTGGTTGGAAGCCTAACGAAGCCAGGCTTATGACTGCTTCTTCCATTCTAGGAGAGTGGTCTCAGTTACCCAATCCTTGTGTCGGGAAAAATGCGAAATTTACTTTTGGCGGACAAAGTACCTATATATTGCCATTAAAAGATGGTGGATATATGTTTATGGCAGACATGTGGCGCCCAAGCAGTCTGGAAGATTCACGTTATATCTGGTTGCCTATCCGATTTAGTGAAAAAGGAATTCCGTTTATTGAATGGTTGGATAAATGGTAAATTTCTTATTTACGGGTATATCAGAAGCAATAGAAAAGATGGAAAAGACCAGATTTTCCTGAAAACTATGCATTTTATAACGGAAATGACCGATAAATATCCTCTTTTGCAATATTTGTAGTAGTTCGTTTTCTTATGAAACGGATATATTTGCAACAATGAAAAACAACTTATATAGAATATCATGAAAACAAGAAAATATCTTTGGCTACTATTGACCGTAGCATTGCTGATACCTCTTAATGTATCGGCTAAAAAGAAACCTGAAAAAGTAAAGACTGATCGTGAATTATGGACAGGCATTCTCTATCAGATGGCTGCACCTGTACTGAGCAATATGAGCGAAGGTAAATTGCAGGAAAATATGATGGTAGAGTTAAGTCCTACATGGGATGGCCGTGATAAACGAGTGACTTATATGGAATGCTTCGGCAGGTTGATGGCCGGACTGGCTCCGTGGTTGTCATTGCCTGATGATGACACGGCAGAAGGTCAGCAGCGCAAACAATTGCGTGAGTGGGCATTGAAGAGTTATGCCCAATCAGTGGACCCGGAAAGTAAAGATTACCTGCTATGGCGCAAGGAAGGACAACCTCTTGTAGATGCTGCCTATATAGCTGAAAGCTTTTTGCGTGGATATGATGCCTTATGGGTTCCATTGGATGATTTGACAAAACAGCGATATATTGCTGAATTCCAACAATTGCGCCGGGTAGATCCCCCTTATACGAATTGGTTGTTATTCTCTTCAACCGTTGAATGCTTCTTGAAAAAGGCAGGTGCCCAAACCGATTACTATCGTATAACTTCTGCTTTACGTAAAGTAGACGAGTGGTATGTGGGCGATGGTTGGTACAGTGACGGAGAAGATTTTGCATTTGACTATTATAACAGTTTTGTGCTTCACCCCATGTATGTGGAATGCCTTGACGTGATGACGGATGGAGGAAAAAGAAACATCTGGAATGTGAAAGGCGGAAACTTCCCGAAAGCTTTGAAGCGTATGCAGCGTTTCGGTATGATATTGGAACGCTTTGTTTCTCCCGAAGGTGCTTTCCCCGTATTTGGTCGTTCAATTACTTATCGTACCGGCGTACTACAGCCGCTTGCCTTGTTGTCATTACGTGGCTGGCTACCGAAAGAATTGCCTGCCGGACAGGTGCGTGCGGCAATGACAGCTGTTATTCAACGCATGTTCGGTGATAACCGCAATTTCAATGCGGAAGGTTATCTGACATTAGGCTTTAATGGTTCTCAACCCAATATTTCAGACTGGTATACCAATAATGGTAGTCTTTATTTGGCTTCGCTTGCTTTCTTGCCATTAGGTTTGGCTGCTGATGATCCTTTCTGGACAGATGCGCCACAGCCCTGGACATCAAAGAAAGCATGGGGAGGAGAAGATTTCCCGAAAGATCACGCATATTACGAATAATAATTATGAATAAACGCATTCTTTTTTTCTTTCTGATTCTCCTGGTATTTTCCACTCTCCGGGCGCAACAGTCCCGTCTTGTGGAAGTGGGGAACGGATATAGCCAAACGTCAGTCAATACGACTGTATTCAGGAACAACTCGCTTGTGACACAAGGAGATGAACAGTATATAAGTTATTATGACGGGGACGGTTATCTGGTGCTCGGCAAACGGAAGTTGAATTCTGACCAATGGACGTTACAACGGACACAATACAAGGGAAATGTAAAGGATGCCCATAATATAATCAGCATGATGTTGGACGGAGATGGTTATTTGCATCTGTCATTTGATCATCACGGACATAAACTGAATTATTGTCGCAGCACTGCTCCATATACTCTGGAACTGGGTGATAAAGAGCCTATGACCGGAGTGGATGAGGGAAATGTGACTTATCCGGAGTTCTATCCGTTGAATGGAGGCGATCTGTTGTTTGTTTATCGTTCCGGTTCTTCCGGCAGGGGAAATCTGGTGATGAACCGCTATTCTGTGAAAGAGAAAAAATGGTATCGCGTACAAGATGTCCTGATAGATGGTGAAGATCAGCGGAATGCCTACTGGCAGCTTTATGTAGATGAGCAGGGAACCATACACCTGTCGTGGGTATGGCGCGAAACATGGCATGTGGAGACTAATCATGATCTTTGTTATGCCCGCTCCTATGATAACGGTGTCACGTGGTATAAGGCGAATGGCAAGAAATATGATTTGCCTATTCGTTACAATAATGCAGAATATGCCTGCCGCATTCCACAAAACTCAGAACTCATCAACCAGACCAGTATGAGTGCGGATGCAAGTGGTAACCCTTATATTGCCACGTACTGGCGCGATCCTGATAGTGATGTTCCGCAATACCGTATTGTGTGGTACGATGGACAAATGTGGCAGAATCGCCAGGTTTCCGATCGTCATACTCCTTTTTCTCTGAAAGGTGGCGGTACAAAGATGATCCCTATTGCCCGTCCGCGTATTGTAGTGGAAGGTGGTGAGATATTCTACATCTTCCGTGATGAAGAACGGGGAAGTAGAGTGTCGATGGCACATGCTCAGGCTGTGGGAACTGGAAAATGGACTATTACAGACCTGACAGACTTTGCGGTAGACGCCTGGGAACCCTCGCATGACACGGAACTATGGAAGCAGAAACGCCGGCTCCATCTTTTTGTGCAGCATACTAAACAAGGTGATGGTGAACGTATGGTTGAATTTGCTCCTCAACCGGTATATGTGCTGGAAGTGAATAATTAATTTTTGTGCATATATAATTTACTATAGTGGCAGGCTCCCTTTAATCCTTACTCAGAATGCCTTCTGGGAGGGGGGATAATGAGGTTACGACTGAATAGGGTTAAGTATACGACTGAATGGCATTCAGTATACGACTGAATAGGGTTCACTCCGGGACACAATTTCAAGGAGGTACTCAGTAGATCTGAATTTGTCTTCCTTTATGAATAATAACGAGTGGTATAGTAATTAAGTAAAAAAAGAAAAATATATGAAAACATTTTTGGGAAATGTGATACTTTTAGCTTTTTGTCTGAGTGGGCTGTTGGCTTGTGCGGCTCCAAAAGATGAGGCTAAAGAAGTTGTGGATATTATTTATAAAGTGAATAACTATTGGCAGGAACAGAATCCGAAGCATGGGCGTTCATTCTGGGACAATGCCGCCTATCATACAGGTAATATGGAAGCGTTCTTCCTGACTGGAGATACTGCTTTCATGGATTATTCCAAGGCTTGGGCAGAGCACAATGAATGGAAAGGCGCCAAATCGGACAATAAAGCCGAGTGGAAATACAGCTACGGTGAAAGTAATGAGTATGTGCTTTTCGGTGATTACCAGATTTGCTTCCAGACGTATGCAGATTTATATAACATAGAGCCGGATACTCAGAAAATAGCCCGTGCCCGCGAAGTGATGGAATATCAGATGAGTACGGATAAGAACGATTATTGGTGGTGGGCCGATGGACTCTATATGGTGATGCCCGTTATGACTAAACTATATAAGATAACCGGTAATCCGCTTTATCTGGACAAACTGCATGAATATTGGGTATTTGCCGATAGCTTGATGTATGATCCCGAAGATGCCCTGTATTACCGTGACGGGAAATATATCTATCCCAAACATAAAAGTGCGAACGGTAAGAAAGACTTTTGGGCACGCGGAGACGGCTGGGTGCTTGCGGCACTGGCTAAAGTATTAAAGGATTTACCTGAAACAGATAAATACCGTCAGGAATATATAGATCGTTTTCAGACAATGGCAAAAGCTGTGGCTGCCTGTCAACAACCGGAAGGATACTGGACACGGAGTTTGCTTGATCCGGAACATGCACCCGGACCGGAAACCAGTGGCACTGCTTTCTTTACCTATGGTCTGCTGTGGGGTATGAATAACGGCCTTTTGGATAAGGCTACTTATCAGCCTGTAGTAGAAAAAGCCTGGAAATATCTAACGACTGTTGCTTTACAGCCGGATGGACGTATCGGTTATGTGCAGCCTATCGGAGAAAAGGCAATTCCGGGGCAGGTGGTAGATGCCAATTCGACAGCCAATTTTGGAGTAGGAGCATTCTTATTGGCTGCTTGTGAAATGGTACGTTTCTTGGATTGAACATTCGTTTTTAATTGAAATACGAAATGGAGTTTGTTTTGCCGACAAACTCCATTTTTTTATAGATAAGTGGGTAAATCTTTGTTTTTTAATGAAATGACACAAAATTATTCCCTTTTTGCATGATTCGTAGTAGTATATTTCCTTTTTTATGTGTATTTTTGACACCCAATAACTAACGTGAATTTTATGAGGAATACTATGAGACATTTTGCAGTTGCTATTAGTTTAATGTTGGCAATGACATTGCCTTCTTTTTCCCAACAACATCCTATCGTTGAAAAAGATTATGTGGCTTATTTGTTCACCTACTTTACAGGTAACCACATCAGTGAAGAAGCTGTATGTTATGCCGTAAGTATGGATGGATATACATATTGGGCACTGAATGACGGCAAGCCCGTTCTTGATTCGAAAGTGATCAGTTCGACCGGTGGTGTGCGCGACCCGCATATTCTGAGAAGTCAGGATGGTCATACCTTTTATATGGTGGTGACAGATATGGTATCTGACAATGGTTGGGATTCAAACCGTGCGATGGTGCTGCTGAAGTCCAATGACCTTGTAAACTGGACGCATTCCATCATCAACATGCAGAAACGCTATAAAGGACAGGAAAAGCTGAAACGTGTTTGGGCACCGCAGACGGTTTTCGACCCTGAAGCCGGAAAATATATGGTGTACTGGTCTATGCAGTATGCCGGTGGAGCCGATATCATCTACTATGCGTATGCCAATGACGACTTTACAGATCTGATTGGTGAACCGAAGCCACTCTTCATTCCGGAGAATAAGAAATCATGTATTGACGGGGATATTGTCTATAAAGACGGTGTTTTCCACCTGTTCTATAAGACAGAGGGACATGGAAACGGCATTAAAGTGGCAACCACCCGTTCACTGACTTCCGGCCAGTGGAAAGAAGAACCGGATTACAAGCAGCAAACAAAGGATGCTGTGGAAGGTGCCGGCACATTTAAACTGATAAATCAGGATAAGTATATATTAATGTATGATGTATACATGAAAGGTAAATATCAGTTTACGGAAACTACCGACCTGAAGAACTTCAAAGTGATAGACAGTGAAGTGAAGATGAATTTCCATCCCCGCCACGGAACGATTATTCCTATCACGCGCGATGAATTGACCCGTATCACAGATAAATGGGGCAAGCCTGCCGAATTGGGTGCAATACCGAACAACCCTGTATTGCCCGGATTTCATGCCGACCCTGAAATCTTATACTCAAACAAGACAAAGAAATATTATATCTATTCCACAACTGACGGACAACCCGGTTGGGGTGGATGGTATTTCACTGTTTTTTCTTCAACCGACCTGAAGAACTGGAACTATGAAGGCGTTATGCTGGATTTGAAATCCGAACAGGTACCTTGGGCGAATGGAAATGCCTGGGCACCGTGTATTGAGGAAAAACTCATCAAGGGAGAATACAAGTACTTCTTTTATTATAGCGGCAATCCCGCCAAAGGCGGAGGAAAGCAAATCGGCGTAGCAATGGCCGACTCACCTGTCGGACCGTTTACCGATCTGGGACAGCCCATCATTACAGATTCTCCTGTAGGACACGGACAGCAGATAGACGTGGATGTCTTCACCGATCCTGTATCCGGTAAACCCTATCTGTATTGGGGTAATGGCTACATGGCCGGCGCCGAACTGAATAAAGATATGATTTCCATCAAGAAGAAAACACTTACGGTAATGACTCCCGAAGGAGGAACCTTGCAGGATTATGCATTCCGTGAAGCTCCTTATGTATTTTACCGTAACGGACTTTATTATTTTATGTGGTCGGTAGATGATACCGGTTCACCCAACTACCATGTGGCTTACGGTACATCTAAATCGCCGCTTGGACCTATTGAGGTAGCTAAAGATCCGATTGTACTGATTCAGAATCCGGAGAAACAAATCTACGGTCCTGCACACAATGCAGTGTTACAAATTCCGGGTACGGATGAGTGGTATATCGTTTATCATCGTATTAATAAGAACTTCCTGAAAGATGGTCCGGGTACGCATCGGGAAGTATGCATTGACCGTATGGAATTCAATGAAGACGGAACGATTAAACGGGTAATAACAAACAATTGACAGTTGACAATTGAAATAATTATTTGATCATGAGAAACAAACTGAAGGGATTAGCTTTTTTATGTATGGTGGTAGCCTTACCGCTGACAGCACAAAATGTTACCGTCAACGGACCTGACGGTAAATTGCAACTAACCGTTTCGTGCCCGGAAGGGAAGGAAGCATTGTATTCTCTCGCCTATAACGGGAAACAGATGTTGGAATCATCTCCGTTAGGTCTGGAGACCAATGTGGGAGACTTTGCGAAAGCAATGAAACTGACCGGGTATAAAGAAAGGAAAATTGATACCGTTTACACGCAATCGCGTATCAAAGCTTCCAAGATACACTATCAGGCCAATGAACTAGTATGTGCCTTTGTCAATGCAAAAGGGCAGAAGATGGACGTAATCTTCCGTGTGAGTAATAATGACGTTGCTTTCCGCTATACATTGCCCCGTCAGGGCGAACGGGGAAGCCTTGTTGTGAATAGTGAGGCAACCGGTTTCCGTTTTCCTGAACAGACTACTACCTTCATGTGTCCGCAAAGTGACGCCATGATAGGCTGGAAGCGGACAAAACCGAGTTATGAAGAAGAATATAAGGCGGATGCCCCGATGGATGTCCGTTCACAATACGGACATGGATATACTTTCCCCTGCCTGTTCCGCGTAGGAGATGATGGCTGGGTGCTTGTCAGTGAGACAGGAGTAGACAGTCGCTATTGCGGTTCGCGCCTGAGCGATGTAACAGAAGGAAATCTGTATACGGTAGCTTTTCCGATGGCTGAAGAGAATAATGGTAACGGAACAGTTGCCCCCGCTTTCGCTTTACCGGGTTCTACCCCTTGGCGTACGATTACGGTAGGTGAGACATTGAAGCCTATTGTAGAAACCACTGTTATCTGGGATGTAGTGGAACCGCTGTATGAGACGGAACATGATTATCAGATGGGGCGTGGTACCTGGAGCTGGATACTCTGGCAGGACGGCAGTATTAATTATGATGACCAGGTGCGTTATGTTGATCTGGCTGCTGCAATGGGGTATGAATACGTGTTGATTGACAACTGGTGGGATACGAAAATCGGCCATAAGCGTATGGAATCCCTCATCGACTATGCACAAGGCAAGGGAGTAGATGTATTCCTGTGGTACAGTTCAAGCGGTTATTGGAATGATATCGAGCAAGGTCCCGTCAATATGATGGATGATCCGATTATCCGCAAGCGTGAAATGAGATGGCTTCAGGAGCAGGGTGTGAAAGGTATCAAGGTAGATTTCTTCGGTGGAGACAAACAGGAAACCATGCGTTTGTACGAAGGTATTCTGAGTGATGCTGACGATCATGGTCTGATGGTAATCTTCCACGGCTGTACAGTGCCTCGCGGATGGGAGCGGATGTATCCCAACTATGTAGGCAGCGAAGCGGTACTGGCTTCCGAGAATCTGATTTTCAATCAACATTTCTGTGATGAAGAAGCTTTCAATGCCTGCCTGCATCCCTTTATCCGTAATGCGGTAGGCTGCATGGAATTTGGCGGTACTTTCCTGAACAAGCGTTTGAACCGGGGAAACAATGGCGGAACTACCCGTCGCACGACGGATGTATTCCAGTTAGCAACAGCTGTATTGTTCCAGAATCCTATTCAGAATTATGCTTTGGCACCCAACAATCTGACAGATGCCCCGCAAGTTTGTTTGGACTTTATGAAACAGGTGCCTACTACGTGGGATGAAACACGTTTTATTGATGGTTATCCCGGAAAATATGCAGTTGTTGCACGTCGTCACGGCAAACAATGGTATGTAGCTGCCGTTAACGGTACAAAAGAAGTACTGAAGTTGAAACTCGAATTACCTATGCTTGCAGGAGAGACTCTCTCATTCTATAATGATGATAAAGAACTGCAACCCCAGTTGCAAACTCTGAAACTGAAAGCTGACGGCAAATTTCAACTGACCCTCCAACCGCAAGGTGGCGCCGTACTGGTTCAGGATTGGAAAACGAATGAAAAGGAAATGGGAGCCTATCTGTTTACCTATTTCAAAGATGATACACATAGTTTATATTTCGCAGTCAGCGATGACGGATATACATTTACGGATGTAAATAACGGTCAGCCCATTATCGCCGGTGATACGATTGCCGAACAGAAAGGTATCCGTGATCCTCACATCTATCGTGCACCGGACGGTACTTTCTACATTGCCATGACCGACCTGCACATCTTTGCCCAGCAGAAAGGTCTGCGCAACACCGAGTGGGAGCGTGACGGAGCCAAATACGGCTGGGGTAACAACCGTGGTTTTGTCCTGATGAAATCAAAAGACCTTGTAAACTGGACACACCATGTGGTCCGTATTGACAAGACTTTCCCCGGATATGATGAGATCGGTTGTGCTTGGGCACCTGAACTGGTCTACGATGAGCATGCAGGCAGAATAATGATCTACTTCACCATGCGCATGGGCAATGCACGGAATATGCTGTACTATGCTTATGTAAACGAAGATTTTGACGGTCTGGAAACAGAACCCCGCCTATTGTTCCAATATCCCGATGCTACCAAATCAGCTATCGATGCCGACATCACGAAAGTAGATGATAAATATCACATGTTTTACGTTGCTCACGATGGAACACCGGGCATCAAACAAGCTGTTTCGAAATATATCAACCGTGGATATACTTACCTGCCGGAATGGGTAGACCCGGAGCCGAAGGCCTGCGAAGCTCCTAACATGTGGAAGCGCATTGGCGAAGACAAATGGGTGGTAATGTATGACATCTATGGCATCAATCCTCATAATTTCGGTTTCAGTGAAACCACTGATTTTGTGAATTTCAAAGATCTGGGACACTTCAATGAGGGTGTGATGAAGGCGACTAACTTCTCTTCACCGAAACATGGAGCAGTAATCCACATCACTAAGAAAGAGGCTGAGAAGCTGAAAAAACACTGGAAATAGGTCGATACAAATGTATTGAAAACAAATAACCCGATAAATAATACCATGAACAGATTGATTAGATTTTTAAGTGTATGTTTACTTCTGTCTTTTGTCTTCCCTGTGCAGGCAAAGGTGGAGGGCGTGACGAATGAACCGAATCAGGTGTACCTCTTTTCCTATTCGAACCGTGATGGACGCAGCGGCCTGAAGTTTGCTTGGAGTCCCGACGGAGAGAAGTGGTTTAGCGTAGCTAATGGATTTGCCTATGTGAATTCCGACTTTGGTCCCTGGGGACGGGCAAAGACTATGTTCAAGCCCCATTTGATGCAAACCCGTGCCGATGGCAAATGGCATTGCATCTGGGAAACTACGAATACCGGTAAGGCACTTGCCTATGTAACTTCTCCCGACTTGCAGAAGTGGGAAGCACAGAGTTATTTCTCTCCCGAAGAACGTAGCAAGTATGAACCCAAAGATGTGTATCCCACCACTCAGAAGAAGGTATTGGTGAATGGTTCCGAAGAAGAAGGCTGGGTACAGGAAGTTCCCTATACTACCGTGCAGCAGATCATCCGCTATGCCGAACATAAGAAATACCGCCAGTCACTGAATGCCGAGCGTACCGAGCAAGACCCTGTACGTTTTGCCAACCTCAAGCCTGTAGAGGCTACTATTCAGGTGAATGCAGGTCAGGCGAAAGAAATCAGCAAGCATCTGATTGGTATTTTCTTTGAGGATATCAACTATGGAGCTGACGGTGGCTTGTATGCCGAACTGGTTCAGAACCGTGACTTTGAATACACTCCGACTGACCGTGGTAACGATCAGAACTGGAATAGTACTCACTCCTGGGATATGATCGGTGAGAATTTCGGGACGTTTTCGATTGAGACAGACGCTCCGCTGCATCCCAATAATCCGCACTACGCTGTGTTAGATGTGATAGAGAGTCCGGGTGTGGGACTTAGAAATGCCGGTTTTGATGGCATAGCCCTGAAGAAAGGTGAGAAATATGACTTCTCACTTTTTGGTAAAGTGCTTGAGGGGAAAGGAGGCAAGGTACTTGTGAACTTGGTTGATAAAGATGGAACAATTATAGCACAAACTGCCGTAAATGTAACATCTAAAGATTGGAAACAACAGAAAGCAGTCTTGACAGCCACAAGTGATGCGGCTGCTGCATCTCTGTCCATTGTTCCCCAAGCTGTCAGCAAGTATGCGCTGGATATGATTTCCCTCTTTCCGCAAAAGACCTTTAAAGGTCGTAAGAACGGACTTCGTGCCGATCTGGCACAAACGCTTGCCGACCTGCATCCCCGTTTCGTACGTTTTCCCGGCGGTTGTGTGGCTCATGGCGATGGAATAGATAATATTTATGATTGGAAAGGCTCTATCGGTCCGTTGGAAGCTCGCAAGCCGCTTCGCAATCTTTGGGGATACCATCAGACACGCGGTCTGGGTTACCACGAATACTTCTTGTTCTGTGAAGATATGGGTGCGGAACCCGTACCTGTGCTTGCAGCCGGTGTACCTTGTCAGAACTCTGGTACCTGCGCCCACCATTCCAAGGATGAACTGACTTGCATGGGACAGCAGGGTGGTATTCCGATGGAAGAAATGGATCAGTACATCCAAGATGTTCTCGACCTGATAGAATATGCCAACGGAGATGCCCGCAAAACCGTGTGGGGTAAGAAGCGTGCGGAAGCCGGACATCCGAAACCATTCAACCTGAAGTTCATCGGTATTGGTAATGAGGACATGATTACACCTGTCTTCGTGGAACGCTTTAAGATGATATTCGATGCCGTAAAAGCAAAGCATCCTGAAGTTACCGTGATTGGTACTACCGGTCCGTTCTACGAAGGTACGGATTATGAAGTAGGTTGGGATCTTGCTACCGAACTGGGTGTACCGATGGTAGATGAACACTACTATGTAGAACCGGGTTGGATGATTCACAATCAGGAATATTACGACCATTACGACCGTAGCAAAGCGAAAGTTTATTTGGGCGAATACGCCGCTCACCTGCCGGGACGCCCCAATAATGTAGAAACTGCACTTGCCGAAGCTCTCTACCTGACTGCCGTAGAACGTAACGGTGATGTAGTAGAAATGACTTCTTATGCTCCTCTATTGGCTAAAGAAGGCCATACACAATGGAATCCGGATTTAATCTACTTTAATAATGCGGAAGTAAAACCCACAGTAGGCTACTATACCCAACAGATGTATGGTCAGAACGCCGGTACCGAATACTTGTCTTCTACGGTAAAACTGAATAATGGCTGGGATGCCGTGAAGAAACGTGTCGGAGTATCAGTTGTGAAAGACGCTAATACCGGAGATTATATCGTGAAGTTAGTGAATATGCTTCCGGTGGAAGTTTCTTCCCAGGTGAAGTTGGACGGAGTTACTTTGGTAAATCCTTCGGCTACAAAAACGATATTGACAGGTGATCCGAAAGACAGAGGAGCTAAACCCGCTTCTTCTGATTTCAAGGTAGAAGGAAATGACTTTTCTTACTCTATGCCTGCTTATTCGTTTACAGTGATACGTATCCATCAGAATATTGAAAAGAAAAAATAAGATATAATAATGAGAAAGTTAACTGCCCTTTTTGCTTTGTCTCTTGCTTTGAGCATGCAGGCACAACAGCATGTAATGACCGTCGACGTTTCTAAACCGACGGCAAAGATACAACCTGAAATGTATGGCATCTTCTTCGAAGACATCAACTTCGGCGCCGATGGCGGTTTGTATGCCGAACTGGTAAAGAACCGTTCTTTTGAATTCCCACAACCTTTTGTAGGTTGGGTGCCTTTCGGTAATGTAACTGTTCAGGATGCAAATCCTTGTTTTGACCGCAATCCTCACTATGTACGCGTAGTGAACGACGGTCGCCTACTGCGTGCCGGACTGGATAATGAAGGTTACCGCGGCATCGGTGTGAAGCAAGGTGAAGAATACCGTTTCTCCGTTTATGCCCGCACGCCGGATGCGAAGCCGATGAAGCTCTCCATCGAACTCGTCAACTCCAATGCACAGAATCTGTTGAAGAAAGAAATCGAAGTCAGCGGCAATAACTGGCAAAAGCTGACGGCGGTGCTGAAATCTCCTTTCACAGACGCTCATGCCCGTTTGCGTATCGTCCTTGAAACACGTGGTACGGTGGATATGGATCATATCTCCCTGTTCCCTGTGAATACTTGGAAAGGACGTGAGAATGGTCTGCGTGCCGACCTCGCACAAGCCCTTTATGACCTTAACCCGGGTGTATTCCGTTTCCCCGGTGGTTGTATCATCGAGGGTAACAGTCTTGAAACCCGTTACCAGTGGAAGAATTCCGTAGGTCCTGTTGAAAACCGCCCTCTGAATGAAAACCGCTGGAACTACACCTTCAAACATAAAGCCTTCCCTGACTATTTCCAGACTTTGGGACTTGGTTACTTCGAATACTTCCTGTTGAGCGAAGACCTCGGTGCAGAACCTCTTCCGGTAATCAGCTGCGGGCTCTCCTGCCAGTACGAAAGCAACGAAGTAGTTCCGATGAATGAACTCGATCCGTACATACAGGATGCACTCGACCTGATTGAATTTGCCAACGGGCCTGTTACTTCCAAGTGGGGAAAAGTGCGTGCCGATATGGGACATCCCGAACCCTTCAATCTGAAGATGATCGGTATCGGTAATGAACAGTGGGACAAGGTTTATGTAGAACGTTTGGAAGCTTTCACAAAAGCTATCCGTGCGAAATACCCTAATGTGAAGGTTGTAGGTAGCTCCGGCCCGAGTGCCAGCGGTGATAAATTCGATTATCTCTGGCCCGAAATGAAGCGTATCGGTGTAGACCTGGTGGACGAACACTACTACATGAATCCTGATTGGTTCTTTGGCAATGCGTCACGCTATGACAATTACGACCGCAAAGGTCCGAAGGTTTTCGCCGGAGAATATGCTTCACACGATCATTCCACGAAGAAGGATAACAACTTCCTCGCCGCCCTTTCCGAAGCTGCCTTTATGACGGGACTGGAACGGAATGCGGATGTTGTTCATCTGGCTACTTATGCGCCGTTGTTTGCTCACGTAGACGCTTGGCAGTGGAATCCCGACCTGATCTGGTTCGATAACCTGCGCATGATGCGCACACCGAACTATTACGTTCAGCAGATGTACGGCATGAATGCCGGTACCGATGTACTCAGCCTGAAGATGGATGGCAAAGCAGTAGCGGGGCAGGACAGCCTCTATGCAACAGCTGCACTGAATGCACCTACCGGAGAAATCATCCTGAAACTGGTGAATGCAAGCAGTAAGCCTGCCGATGTTCAGATCGATTTCAATGGTTTGAAGAAACGTCAGTTGGTTGCCGGTTCCTGCACTTACTTACAGAATGACAATTGGCGCACAGTAAATACGCTGGATCAGGAAGCGATTGTTCCCCGTGTACGTCCGGTACAGGTAGAAGGACAATCTCTGAAACTGAAACTTGAACCACGTTCGTTCGGAGTGTACCGGATACAGTAGCTCTTTGAACTCTATTCCCCCTTTTTTGAACTATTATTCACCCTAAAAAAAGTTCATTCACCCTATCTTTGTAGCGGTATGCAGAAAATATTCTTCGTGCCGCTACAAACATACTAATTTTATATCCATGAAGAAACATCTTATTACCGGACTCTTTGCAGCCCTGGCTCTGACTGCAAATGCACAGTCCTTTAAAGAGTGGCTTGATCCGGAGATCAATGCCGTGAACCGTGCTCCCATGCACACTAATTACTTTGCCTATGAATCGGCAGATGCCGCCATGCAAGGCAAGAAAGCCCAATCTACTAATTACATGACTTTGAACGGTACCTGGAAATTCTCTTGGGTACGCAATGCCGACCAGCGTCCTACCGACTTCTGGAAAGTAGGTTTCAATGACAAAGGCTGGAATAATCTGCAAGTTCCCGCTGTGTGGGAATTGAATGGTTATGGCGATCCTATTTATGTGAACACCGGCTACGCTTGGCGTAATCAGTTCCAGAATAACCCTCCTGAAGTTCCTACAGAGAACAATCATGTAGGTTCTTACCGTCGTGAGATCATTGTTCCCGCCGACTGGAAAGGGAAAGACATTATCGCTCATTTCGGTTCTGTAACCTCCAACATGTATCTCTGGGTAAATGGCCGTTATGTAGGCTATAGCGAAGACAGCAAGCTCGAAGCCGAATTCGACCTGACTCCTTATTTGAAACCCGGACAAACGAATCTCATCGCTTTCCAGGTATTCCGCTGGTGTGATGGAACCTACCTGGAAGACCAGGACTTCTTCCGTTACAGTGGTGTGGGACGTGATTGTTACCTCTATGCCCGCAACAAGAAACGTATTCAGGACATCCGTATTACTCCCGATCTGGACGAGGCATACAAAAATGGTTCTTTGCGTGTGACGCTCGACCTGAAAGGCAGCGGTAACGTAAATCTGGAATTACTGGATGCTACCGGCAAGGCAGTAGCTACGGAAACAGCCAAAGGCAGCGGTACCATTCTGATGAATGTGGAAAATCCGCATAAATGGACAGCCGAAACTCCTTACCTCTATACACTGCGTGCCACTTTGCAAGGCAGCAACGAAGTAATCCCCGTAAAGGTAGGCTTCCGTAAGATTGAATTGAAAGGTGACCAGATATTAGTAAACGGTCAGGCCGTTCTCTTCAAAGGTGCCGACCGTCATGAAATTGATCCGGATGGTGGTTATGTAGTATCTCCCGAACGCATGATCCAGGATATCCAGGTCATGAAGAAATTTAATATCAACGCTGTGCGTACCTGTCACTATCCTGATGACAATCTGTGGTACGACCTTTGCGACCAATACGGTTTGTATGTAGTGGCTGAGGCTAATGTCGAATCACACGGTATGGGTTATCGTGAAAAGACACTGGCTAAACGCACCGACTATGCCAAAGCTCACATGGAACGTAACCAGCGCAACGTACAACGCGGCTTCAATCATCCCAGCATTATTTTCTGGTCATTGGGTAACGAAGCCGGTTTCGGACCTAACTTTGAAGCTTGCTACCGTTGGATCAAGAATGAAGATTCCAGTCGTGCCGTACAATACGAACAGGCGCACGGAAACGAATTTACCGACATCGACTGTCCCATGTATGCCGATTACAAGCACATGGAAAGATATGGCCAGCGTACAGATGCCAAGAAGCCTCTTATCCAGTGTGAATATGCCCACGCTATGGGTAACTCACAGGGCGGTTTCAAAGAATATTGGGATCTGATCCGTAAATACCCCAACCTGCAAGGCGGTTTTATCTGGGATTTCGTAGACCAGTCCGTTCGTTGGAAAGGCAAAGACGGTGTTACTATCTACGCTTATGGCGGTGACTTCAACCGTTACGACGGTTCCGACAAGAACTTTTGCGATAATGGTCTGATCAGTCCCGACCGTGTTCCCAATCCGCACATGTACGAAGTGGGTTACTATTATCAGAACATCTGGACAACTCCTGCTGACCTGAAGAACGGCGAAGTGAACGTGTACAACGAAAACTTCTTCCGTGACCTTTCCGCTTACTATATGGATTGGCAATTGCTTGCTAACGGTAAAGTAATTCGTACCGGTCGTGTAGAAAACCTCAACGTAGCTCCGCAGCAGACTGCCAAAGTGAAACTGAACATCGGCAAAACCTGTGAATGCAAAGAATGGTTGTTGAATGTAACTTATCGCTTGAAGAACCGCGAAGGTTTGCTCCCTGCCGGATATGCCGTAGCCAAAGACCAGCTTATACTGAACCCCTACAAGGCTCCTGCCATGGACCTGAAGAATGTGGAAGTTGTGAATACTCCTACCGTTGCTCCTCAAATCCAGGAAAACGACTGGCGTTATCTGATCATCAACGGTGATAACTTCCGTCTGGAATTCAACAAACATACCGGTTACCTGAATCGCTACAACGTAGCAGGCACGGAATTGATGAACGAAGATGCCGAACTGGCACCTAACTTCTGGCGTGCACCTACCGACAATGATTTCGGTGCAGGTTTGCAACAGAAATTCGCTGCCTGGAAGAACCCGGGTCTGAAGCTGACTTCCTTCAAATGGGAGACAGTAGACAATCAGACAGTGGTACGTGCAGAATACGAAATGAAGAATGTTTCAGCCAAACTGGATCTTACTTATGTAATCAACAACAAAGGTGCTGTAAAGGTGACTCAGAAGATGACTGCCGATCCGCAGGCTAAAGTATCTCATATGTTCCGTTTCGGTATGCAGATGCAGATGCCTAAGACTTTTGAAACTGTAGAATACTATGGCCGTGGCCCGGTAGAGAACTACAGTGACCGTAATCATTGTACAGATCTGGGATTGTATCGCCAGAGTGTAGATGAACAATTCTATTCTTATATCCGTCCGCAGGAAACAGGTACGAAGACCGATATCCGCTGGTGGAAGCAACTGAACGATGCCGGACGCGGTTTGCAGATTGTAGCTGACGCTCCGTTCTCCGCATCAGCCCTGCACTATACTATCGAGTCTTTAGACGATGGTTGGGATAAAGGTCAGAGCCACTCTCCCGAAGTGAAAGAGGCTAACCTGACAAATCTCTGCATCGACAAGGCTCAGATGGGCTTAGGATGTGTGAACAGTTGGGGTGCATGGCCGTTGCCACAATATCAGTTGCCTTATGGTGACTATGAATTTACATTCATTCTTACTCCGGTACAACACGGTATAGAAATTGAATAAGTTATAGATACGCGGACGACGCGGATGAAGCGGACAAACGCGGATTTATGATTATTCCGCGTTGATCCGCCTTATCCGCGTCGTCTGCGTATCTGTCCTCATTATATTAAAAGAACTAATATGAGAAAAGAATTATTGGTGTTTATATTTACCTTGTGTTCTGTCCTAGCATCTGCCCAGCAGAAGGTCCCAAACCGCTTCCGTTCCAACATCCCTCTCGATTCTATCCACCTGAGTGACCCCTGCATACTGGCTGATAAGAAAACTTCTACTTATTATATGACCGGTACCGGCGGCCTCCTTTGGAAAAGCAAAGACCTTGCCCGTTGGGAAGGTCCTTATCGTGTAGCAGAAACTGATCCTGACTCCTGGATGGGCTCTAAACCCGAAATTTGGGCAGCCGAACTGCACGAATACAACGGAAAATATTACTATTTCGCCACTTTTACGAACAACGCCATCAAGATTGATACTGTAAAAGGAAACGTCATCCCCCGTCGTGCCAGCCACATCCTGGTCAGTGATAAACCGGATGGCCCTTATAAACCTATGAAAGACCCCACTTACCTACCCGAGAATATGCCTACCCTTGATGGGACATTCTGGGTGGACAGTGACGGCAAACCTTATATGATCTATTGCCACGAATGGCTGCAAAACTGGAACGGTACGATGGAAAAGATCGAATTAAAGCCCGATTTAAGCGGTTCCATCGGCAAAGGAAAGATTCTTTTCCGTGCCAGTGATTCTCCTTGGAGCCGAGAGAAGATAGGGGACAAGGTATTGCCCAACCGTGTAACCGACGGACCATGGCTTTTCCGCACAGGTACGGGCCGGTTAGGCATGATATGGACAAGCTGGGTATTCCAGGATTATACACAGGGCGTTGCCTATTCCGAAAGCGGAACTCTGGATGGACCCTGGATACAAGAGAAAGAACCGATCACTCCGCCTAACTTCGGACATGGAATGTTGTTCTGTACTTTGGATGGTGAGTGGATGATGTCTGTTCATAGTCATAAAGATGTGAACGGGCGGTATATTCGTATTCCGCACCTGTTTAAAGTCGATTTATCGGGGGATAAACTGAAAATTGACTGATTTATCACCTTTTATGAAACAATTGTGCTACTACTGAATAAAAATTTCACTCTATCTTTGCAACATCAACAATAGGTTATAGATTAACATAAGATTGGTATTAATAAACAAAGGGTAGTTTTTAAGTCACAGTTTTCAGTAGGTAGTTGTTATAAGAGGCGGACATTCTTTCAGGTAGAAAAGATGTCCGCTTTATTTTTTTATTGCTTCGCTTTTTCTTTTAAAAGGATTCATGAAATCGTGGAAATAGCAGATTTATTCTTAATTTTGCCATGAAGAATCTAAGTGACCTGAAAATATGAAGATACATAAAAGAGGAGAAACGCAAATCGCAGAATTTATAGTTTTTGTGATACTTTTGGTATGTCATGTTTTTCCTTTACAGGCAAATGTAGCAGTTGTGCGGAATCTGGATAATGGAAGTGGGTTGCAGGACCCGCAAGTAAATTGTATTACGAAGGATTCAAAAGGATTTATCTGGTTTGGTACTCTAAATACAATTCAACGTTTTGATGGTGTGCGATTTAAATGTTTTAACTTTCCGGAATGGGTAGAAAAAGTCTTTGTAATAAAAGAAATAGAGAATAATGATTTTTGGGTAGGAACGAATAAAGGACTATGGAAGTACGAAGTTAGATCAGGAACTTTTCTTCGCATATATGCTGAAATTAATTTTCCGGTTCGTTCTTTGTGTTATATAAATGGTAAGGTTTATGTGGGAACTTCCAACGGCATATACATTATTGATACAAAACAAAAGATGGAACATCTTCGGGTTACCGATGAAGTTTCGGCGTATAATCAAATTATAGGTGCGTATGCTACTGCTAAAGATATTTGGTTTCTTTCCCCTGAGGGAGTTATTGCTTACACATTATCTACTGGAAGTATTCGTGTTTATGGCAAGGAAGCTAAGCTCACATCAAAATTCTCATGTATAGTTGGCGACGATAAACAGCTTTATATAGGTACCACTACTCACGGAGTAGTAGCGTTTGATATGCTTTCGGGAAAATATTCATCTTTTCTCCCTATGGTAGGGAATAATCGTATTTCAGCTCTTTCTTTGCATGATGGAATATTATGCTGCGGAACTTTAGGCAGTGGTGTTTCTTTTATTTCTCTTCCCGAACAGGAAATTGTTCATTCTATATCTACCATGCCTAATGATAATGATGAATATCTGACTTCAGATATGGTATCTTGCCTGTTGTTGGATGATTTGAATGTATTGTGGATAGGAGGTACTCGCTATACGGGAATAGATTATCTGCAATTTCGTAATAAAGCTTTTCATTCTTATAGGATTAGAAACCAGGAACTACGTAATATAACATTTGATTGCCTGTATTTGGTTGATGATGTAAAACTTTTAGGAACTCCCAATGGCTTCTATTATATTTGCAATTCAAAGTCGCAGATTGAGTACTTCCCTTCTTCTCCGGAAAGATTTAGTTTCGGAGCGATTTCGACTTTCATTAAGTTTAATGATGATATTTTGATTGGAACAAAAGGAGGAGGAGCTTATAAACTGAATAGACAAACCTTGCAGATTTCAAGGTTCACTGATATTAATCTGACTGTGAATTCTTTTACAATAGACAATCAAGGACGTTTATGGATGACGACATTAGATGGACTTCATTGTTATAATGAACAGTTGAAGGTTGAAAAAGTATACACAAGCCTGAATTCAACGCTGGTCGATGATAAAGTTAATTACTTGTATATAGATGCTAAGAAGAGATATTGGGTAGCTACTGATAAGGGATTGCAATTTCTAAATATTAAAGATGACTCTTTTTCAAGCGAGAGCTTGCCATCCGGACTTCGTGAATTGCCACCGGTGACTTATATGACGGAAAATCGTCAAGGTAACTTCTTATTCTGCTTTAATAAAAACAAGGCGTTTATCTGTGATAGTATTTTTAGTCATCTACGCTATGTGTGTACTCCCGAGGATGCTGGTTATCTGGGATATTCCATACGAAAGGTTTTACAAGATAAGAATGATAACTATTGGTTTGTCGGGTCGCGTGGTGTTGTAAGGGGAGATAGCTCTCTCAGTCACTTCACTCTATTTTCTTCTACTGAAGGGTTACCGGAACCCTATTCTAATGATGGTCAATTATGTGGAGATACAATTTGGCTGGCTACTGCCAAAGGTATTGTATTTGCTGATATCCACTCTATTCCCCAGTCTGCTCCTACTGTTATTTCTGACTTTTTGGTAAATGGTGTGTCTATGTTGGGTAAATATGAGGAACTGATAGAAGAAAGAGGGGTTATAGTTTTGCCTGAAGATCAAAATACTTTAGACATCACTTTTGCTACACTTACTTATGATGCTCCGGAGCTGATGATATACGAATATCAATTAGAAGGATATGATAAAGAGTGGAAAATACTGAGAGGTATAAACTCAATCAAATTCTCTAATTTACCTTCCGGAGAGTATACCTTTAAAGTGCGTAAGCAAATGGATGAGAACTGTATGCAGAGTTTCCGGATAAGAATCCGTTCTTCTTTATCTGCATGGTTGTGGCTGGGAGTTCTTCTCAGTGTGGTTATGGCAACTGGTGTCATTTATGTTATTTGGAAAAAGCATTCCGGGAAAAGTACTGTTCAGATGAAACCGCTCCATAATGAGGAAGAAAAATACCGTTTTAATAAAAAGATAAGTGAAGAAGAAGCTCAAGCCTTAATTAGTAAGTTGAAAAATTATATGGAACAAGAACGGGCTTTCCTGAATCCGGAACTAAAACTAGCCCATGTAGCGGAAGCAGTAGGCACTTCTGCTCAAACACTTTCGCAAATTTTCAATGTAAATCTTAAGATACGCTATTATGATTTTATCAATGAGTATCGTATTGATGAGTTTAAGCGATTAGTCAATTCTAATGAAAAAGATCGTTATACTCTGAAAGCATTGGCGGGACTGTGTGGTTTTAGTTCGTATACTACTTTTTTCCGCGCATTTAAAGATACTACCGGTATTACTCCCAATGAATATATGCAGCAGGTTGAACCTGCTGGAAAATAATTGTGATGTATTCTCTTTTGGGGCTTTGCAATATCGTATTTGTATTGCATACGATTATTTGCAATCGTAGGAATTAATTGCCAATTCATTGTAATATAGAACTTTAAATTTAATTGTGTTTCATACGAATGAAAGGAATATAAGAACCCGTATTTTATATGGTTCTAAGTCTTTTCATGCTTAATTTTGTTGTCGGTAGTTGATATAAGCCGGCATATCAGCTCCTCTTTTTTAGGTACAATTTAAATTAATATTTATGAAACGACACAGTCAAATGTTATGTTTACTCAGAAGGCTTTGGGTAGCTTGTATGATGTTATGTATTGCCACTCTCTGCGCACATGCCCAGCATGTTGTCACAGGTACGGTAAAGGATGTAGCGGGTGAACCGGTTATAGGTGCCAATATATTGGTGAAAGGCACCACTAATAATGGTACGATTACTGATATCGATGGCAATTTTTCTTTGGAAGCACCGGCCGGAGGAGTTTTGGAGGTTTCTTTTATCGGTTATGTAAAACAAGAAGTTTCAATAGGTGGGAACAAACATATAAATATTATATTAGTAGAAGATGCCACAACGCTTGATGATGTGGTGGTGATAGGTTATGGTACGACAAAGAAAAGTGACCTGACAGCTTCCGTAGCTTCTGTAAAAGGAGATGTAATTGCTGCTTCGGCATCTACCAGCATTACCGATGCTTTGCAAGGTAAGGTGCCGGGCATGGATATTCAGGCATCACGTTATGAAGGTGATGATCGCGGTATCCGCATTCGTGGTTCACGTTCATTGAATGCCAGCAACACTCCATTGATAATAGTGGACGGAGTACCAGCCTCACTGGATGTGGTGAACATGAATGAGGTTGCATCTATCGAAGTCTTGAAGGATGCATCAAGTGCGGCAATTTACGGTTCCCGTGGTGCCAACGGTGTGATTATAATTACAACTAAACGTGGAAAGACGGGTAAAACAACCGTTAGCTATGACGCTTTCTATGGAATCAGCAAACCGCATTTTATGGATATGATGCAAGGAGAGAAGTTCGTGCAAATGCGCAGGGATTCGTATAAAATTGCTAATGACTTATGGGGGCAGGAAGTGAGCGATGAAAAAATCTTTTCGAACGAGGAACTTCAGATGATTCGTAATGGAGAATATTATGATTGGCAGGATTTGGTATTCCGTGATGGTTCCACACAAAAGCATAACCTGTCTGTATCTTCAGGTAACGAGAAAACGAAATTCAGTTTGAGTTTTGCGTACGAAAAGGATAAAGGTTACAATCAGAACAGCGAAGCAAAGAAGTTCTATTTCACATCTACTGTTGATCATAAACTTACTTCTTGGCTTGATTTGGGAGCAACGATGCGTTTGCGGAAACGTAACAGCAGCGGATTTGCTACCTATGGGCAGGCACTGTTTTATGGAACACCTTTATCAAAGCCCTATGATGAGAATGGAGATCTGAACATGTATCCTAATCCGCAGGAGTCCAGCGTAAATATCCTTGCAGACTATGTGGATGGGCAGTATGCCAATGATACGGAGAATACAAGTGTGAATATGGTTTTCTCTGCAAATGTACATCCGTTGCGTAACTTGTCTTTACATAGTAATTTCGGCTATACATATAGTGATACGAAAAAAGGGTTCTTTTATGGAAGTGAGTCTTTTCAGGCAAACGGCGGGTTAAATCGTTCAGGTAAGAGCGGCCAGAATTCATATATGATGACCTGGAATAACACGTTGACCTATGATAATACTTTTAATGAGCATCATATCATGTTGGATGCTATCACTGAAATACAGAATTACCAGTATGACGATATGTCGGCCGAAGGCAAGAATCTGGATGTAGAGCAGTTACTTTATCATAATCTGGGTACTAATACTGAGAATCAGAAAATAGGAAGCGGTTACAGCAACTGGGCATTAGCTTCATTTATGGGACGTGTGCGCTACGACTATCAGGGAAAGTATCTGGCCAATATCTCGGTACGTTCGGACGGTTCATCTCGTTTGGCCAAAGGTAACCAGTGGGCTACGTTCTTCTCAGGAGGTTTGGCATGGAGAATTTCAGAAGAACCGTTCATGAAAGATATAAGGTGGATTTCTAATCTGAAGTTGCGTTATGCCTATGGAACAGTAGGTAATCAGGCTATCGATCCGTATTCTACCTTGGCAGGTTTGGGAAGTTATGGTTATCAGTTTGGAGAAGGCGGAAAAGGCATTTATGCTTACCGACCCGATAAATTGGTAAACAAAAAGTTGAGTTGGGAAATAACCCACACCAATAATATTGGTTTGGACTTTGGATTGTTCAATAACCGTCTTTCCGGTTATATTGAATTCTATGATACCCGAACAAAAGACCTTCTGATGCAGCGTAGTATACCTTTAACTACCGGTTTTTCGCGTATCTGGCAAAATATTGGTAAAACACAGAATAGAGGTATCGAGCTTTCTTTAAACGGTATATTAGTAGATACAAAAGATATACAGTGGGATATGAACCTGAATATGTCTGTCAATGAAAATAAAATCATAAGCCTGACAAACGATCAGGATGATATCTCAAATAAATGGTTCATTGGCAAGCCCATTAATGTGATTTATGATTATGAGAAAGCCGGTATCTGGCAGATCAATGAAGTAGAAGAAGCAGCTAAATATGGTTGCAAACCGGGAGATGTGAAAATCAGAGACTTGAAACCGGATGGACAGATTACGGCTGATGATAAAAAGATCCTTGGCTCTACTGATCCGAAGTATATTGTTTCATTAGGTAGCTCATTCAAGTGGAAGAATTTGGATTTCTCCTTTAATATTTCAAGTAGATGGGATTATGTCTTCTATGATGATGCTTACGGCTGGCACGTGATTCTGACCGGTACCCGATGGGTGCCCGATGTAAATTACTGGACACCGGATAATCCTTCAAACGATTATCCGAGAGCGGATGCAACCTGGGCCGATCATCGTGAGTTGTGCGGATATATGAAAGGCGATTATATCAAAATGCAGGATATGACATTGGGATATGATTTTCATTCATTACTTAAACGATATATTCCGGTGAGCAAAGCACGTTTTTATGTTCAGTTGCGCAATGCCTTCTATTTGTATAGGGCAGCTAAAGAAGATGTGATTCCCGAATCTCCTTCTATAGAACTGACAGTACCGAAGAGTATTAATTTTGGTGTAAATCTAACTTTTTAAAATAGAACGATATGAAACTCAATTATAAATTATATTCAGTTTGTCTGTCCTTATTGATGACATTCTGTGGTTGTGACAGTTTTCTGGAAGAAACTCCGAAAGGGTCTATTAATGATACGTATGCACAGACGGAAAAAGGTGCTGAAGCTGAGTTGCTGTCATTGTATCAGATCAATACCGAACTTCTGGAACAGTGGTTTATGGTAGGGGAATTAGGAAATGACCTGATGGCTTATGGAGGTAATGTACGTGACTACTGGAAAGGACTGATTACCTATACCGATACATACATGATTGATAATAGCAGCAACGAAGGCCTCTGGAAATGGTTATATGTAGCACTTTCCACTATCAATACAAGTATCAACTCGATTAATGCCGCAGATTTTCATTCGGAAAGCAAGCGTAGTGAACTTCTTTCGGAAGCTCACGCTTTGCGTGCCTTTTATTTACATCAGATTATTGAAATCTATGGACCTGCCGCATATTATGCTGAGATGCCTATTACCAGTCCGGAAGAGATAGGAGGAACCCAACCGGGGATTGCTGTTTTTTATAAGCGTATTCTTGCAGACCTGGAGATTGCAGACCAAAGCCTGAAAAAACCTTCCGAAGTACGTTCATCAAGTTTCGGACGTATGGATCAGGGTATTGCCAAGGCCATTCGGATGCGTGTCTTGATGTCTCTGGCAGCTTATGATGAAACATTGATCGGTGAGGTTGGGATGCAGAACAAAAAGCACTGTTATGAAGAAGCGGTGAGAGTGGCTACCGAATTAAAGAATGACTATGGATATAAATTAGAAAGTGATTTCAGTCGCATCTTTTCACCGGATAATACTGAAAATAGTGAGATTATCTGGTCCATACAATATGGCAACACAACATTTGATGCTCAGAATAATTTCATTCATCGTTATTGGGTTTCACAGGTAAACCGTTCGGTGCGTTCTTATTCTAAGACAATTAATGGTCTGCAAGCGCATAGTGTCTTCTATGGCCGTGAATATCGTGCTGTGATGCCTACTTATTATTTTATTCATGTATTTAACAAGTATGATAAACGTCGTGATGCAACTTTTATATCAGGTTACTGCCGTACTGACGATTGGAATGAACTACCTGATTTTTCGGACACTTTATTGATCCGTGCACTCGATGTTCTGCCTCAAGAAGTTAAGTCGGCTTATGAGAATAGAGGTATTATCTGTGATGATGTAGCTGATATTTACGATATAGAAACGGGAGCAGTCCTTAATAATTCCAATGTTCGCAGTTGTGCCAATAATGTGACTAAATGGCTGGATAGCAGTCGATCAACTGCAAAACAGGAATATGCCTATAAGGATGCAATCTTGATTCGGTTGGGAGAAGTCTATGTGACGTTGGCAGAAGCGTATACCCGTCTGGGTAGGAAAGATGAGGCGGCACAAGTGATAACGGAACTTCGCCAACGGGCTTTGATACCAGGGCATGAAGAAGCATTGACTGTAAATCCGGAAGATATTGATATTTCATTTATTCTGGATGAAGGAGCCCGTGAACTGGGTGGGGAACTCTTCAGATGGCAAATGCTGAAACGTGCGTTAGACAAAGATGCATTCTGCCAATGGATTAAAGAGAAAAATCCCGATACGAATCCGGAAAATGGTGTAAATGGAATAGGAATTAAACCCTACCACATTAATCGTCCGGTGCCCTTGTCTACTATTAATAGTTACAAGGTGCTGAATATAGAGTTTAAGCAAAACGAAGGTTATGCACAATAATTAGAAAACAAAACAATATGAAGAAGCTTTTATTACTTACAATTTCAATTCTGATATGTGTGTCCATGAGTGCCCAAAATCCACCGATTACTCCGGCGTGGGCTTTTGAACATGTAGCGTGGGAAGATAGTATTAATACGGCGGATGGGGCAAAAGCACTCGTCGACGGGTATTTAGAGCGTAATATTCCGGTAGGTGCTGTTATTATTGATAGTCCTTGGAGTACGACCTATAATGACTTTAACTGGGACACGCAACGCTATTCGGACCCGAAGGATATGATTAATTATTTTAAGAGTAAAGATGTGAAGGTGCTTCTATGGCTTACAGGAGCAGTCAATATAAAGTGTAAGGATACCCGTTTTCAAAAAAGCGATACGTATGATGAAGTCGTTTCTAAAGGGTATGGCATAAATCAGAGTAAGCCGCATGCCTGGTGGAAAGGAGAAGGGGTACATATCGACTTTACAAATAAAGAAGCAGTAGCCTGGTGGTATAAGCAACTGGATAAAGTCTTTATCGATGGTGTCTATGGCTGGAAGGTCGATCAGGGAGAATTCTGGTTTGGAGATATTCTAGATACGTCTATTGGTCAGATGAGTAATGAGCAATTCCGCCCTTATTACTACGATGCTATGTACGATTATACGGTAAAAAAGAATCCGCAAGGCATTATTATCGCTCGTCCCTATTCACATCAGGGAGGTTATGCAGCCAGTGTGGAAAAGATGAACATGGGATGGTGTGGAGACTTTTCCGGTGACTGGAAGGGCTTGAAACTGCAAATTCAGAATATTTATCAGTCGGCAAAACGTGGCTATGGTTCACCGGGATGCGAAGTTGCTGGTTTTTTCATGAAGCGTTCCAATAAAGAGCAGTTTGTGCGCTATGCACAATTTGGATGTATGACCGCCTGTATGATTAATGGCGGTGAGAATGGCGCTTTCAGTAATCATTTGCCTTGGTGGCATGGCACAGACGTAGAGAATATCTATCGTTATTGTGTTGTTTTGCATGATGAACTGATTCCCTATTTCTTTTCAACAGTTGTGGATGCACATTTGCGTGGTGGGTCTTTGATAAAAAATGCATCTTATGAGGAAGAAAGCCATCAGGTGGGAGATTATTTATTTACCAAAGCTATCACGTCGGCTGATAACCGTGTATCGTTTCATCTTCCTTCCGAAGGAGAATGGATTAATTTCTATGATGGGACTAAGTATGCTCCCGGCAGTTTGATAGAGGAAGTGTATGCGTTAGAGCGTTTTCCCTTATTTGTGAAGGCAGGAGCCATTCTACCGTTGAATGTAACTAGTGGGCTAACCGGACTGGGTGATGCTTCGATGGTGGGACGCAAAACTATCATGATATATCCTAATGGGACCACTACTCGTCAGCTGCATCTTCCGTGTGGAGATGGCATTGAGTATGAAGATTGTCTGGTGACTTATGATGAGAAGACGGGTAAACTGAAAGTTAGCAGTGGTACATCTCAGAAATATACTTTTATATTAAAAAATATGCCATCTGTGAAGAAGGTGAAGAATGCTGCTTCTTGGAAGTATAATGCTGAAAAACAAGAACTCCGTATTGATGCCGAAGGTAGTACTTTAGACATAGAAATACGTTGATAGATGTAGGAGGGTGGACGTGTTTCCTTAGTGGAAGACACGTCCATTTTCTATTTCTTCTGTTTTATATACTCCGACGGTGCCATTCCATATTCCTCCTTGAAGCAATTCCGGAAATATCCCAAGTCATTGAAACCGCTTGCATAAGCCGCTTCCGAAATATTGAGTCCTTCTTCCATCAATAAGCGCAAGCTGTTTTTCAGTCTTATTTTCCGGATGAACTCATTGCCTGATATCCCAGTCAGTCCCTTTATCTTCCGGTAAAGGGTGGAGTGACTCATGTTCATCTTGCCTATCATGAAAGGCATGTCCAATTGGGGTGTGTCGATATTTTCTTCTACTATTGCAGTAAACCTGTTCAGGAATTCTTCGTCCAACCGGCTTAGTTGCATTGTTTCCTGAACTTGTTCAGGTTTCAACTCTTTGGTACGGTTGGTTATCAATAGGGCTAACTTCTTTCGTGATTCCAGCAAATTGTGAACACGGCTGTGCAGCAACTTGGCGCTGAATGGTTTCGTAAGATATGAGTCGGCACCGCTTTCATAGCCTTCCTCCTTGTCTTGGATGGAGTCTTTGGCCGTCAATAGAATGACGGGGATATGGCTGGTGCGAACATCTTCTTTTATCAGCTTGCATAATTCAATACCGTCCATTACAGGCATCATAATGTCGCTGATAATGATGTCAGGGATATATTTTAGTGCTTGTTCTACTCCTTCTTTTCCGTTAGTTGCAGTCATTATGTGGTAGTTGTTGCTGAAAGAAGTAGCGATGTATTCGCGAATATCATCATTATCTTCTACAACCAGTATTACCGGACAAGTATCATTGTCTTCCTCTTTTAAACTTTCCGTTTTTTCTGGAATACTTTCCGTTCTGTCTTCTTTATGCAAGGCATCGGGATAAGTATTTTCGGTGAGAATCCGGAAAGTGAAAGTCGTTCCTTTACCCGTTTCACTTTCTACATGCAGACTGCCTTTGTGAAGGTCGGCCAGTGATTTGACTAATGCAAGGCCGATGCCTGTGCCTGACGCCTGATGTTTTCCTTTCGCCTGATAATAACGGTCGAAGATATGCGGCAGTGCGTCAGCATCTATTCCGTATCCGGTATCGCTGACCACTATTTCTGTATATTGTTTGCCTTCCTGATTTATTGGATGCATAATCAGGTTGATTTCTCCCTCCGGAGTGTATTTTATGGCATTTGATAACAAATTATCCAGTATGGTAGAGATGATATCAGTATCAAAATAGAGTTTAGTCTTTGAGGGCTGAACACGGATGTGGAATTTTACTCTATCATTCCGGTTCAACTCTTTGTAACGCAAACCTATTTCTGTAATCAGACTACTTAAATCTCCTTTGGTTACCGTTAATTTTCGGTTTTGTGTTTCCGTCTTGCGGAATTCCAGTATTTGGTTGATGAGGTTCAATAACCGGATAGCACTGCTGTGAATCATCTTGATTTTATTACTATAAAAAGCAGGTACGTTAGAATCATTGACTAAATCTTCCAGTGGACCGAGTATCAACGTTAATGGTGTGCGCAGTTCGTGTGTAATGTTGGTGTAGAAGCGCAGACGTTCGTTGTTAAGTTCCTGTTCGTTCTGGCTTTTCTTTTTTTCCAGTTCAAGGGAGTTTTCCAGCATGAGTTTACGTTTGTAAAAACGGAACCAGATATACACACACAATAATACCAGCAGAATATACAAGACTTTCGCATACCACGTCAGCCATAGAGGTGGATAGATGTGTACTTGTAATGTGGCTATATGACTATCGTCCCACTCCTGATTTCTTAACCTTGCTTTTACTTTGAATGTATATTCTCCCGGGGAAATATTGCGGAAAGTAATCATGTTTTCTCCTAAAGTATTGGTCCATGTATTTTCCAGTCCGTCAATCATATATGCATATTCCACCTGTCCGCTTTGCGAATAGTCCGGTACGGTGAATGAGATGCGGAAAGAATTCCGGTTATAGGGCAGGTTGATGCTTCCCTCAGAGGTCGGAATGATAGTTCCTTCATTACGACTTTCTATCTGGTTGTTCAGACTTCTGCATTCGATAATCTGTACAGGAGCCACTTGGCGTTCTACGATCAGATTCTCCGGATTGAAATAGCAGACACCGTTTAGCGAACCGAAATAGAGTGTGCCATCTTCTGCCCGGCAGGCCGAACCTTCAATAAAGTTTCCCATAGGTATGCCGTCACGATAGTCGTAACTGTCGAATTTCTTCTTTTGCTTGTTCCAAAAGGATATTCCATCGTTGGTACTGAGCCAGATATTTCCGGATGCATCTTCTTGAATGGCACGTACGAAGGTGTCTTCAAGTCCTTGCTCATAACCGTATGCTTCAAACTCTTCCGGACGGGCTGTATCTTTAATGTATCCTATTCCGTTGCGTGTGGCAGCCCATACGCCCCCCTGAGAATCTATGTAAAGACTGTTGATGGCATTAGAGCAGAAGCGAGTGCCTTTATTCAGTTTGGCTACCAGCCTGTTTTCTTTGTCAAAGACAGCTATTCCTCCGCCATAAGTACCTATCCACAATTTACCTTGTTTGTCGCGGAGAATGCCATATACTGATCGGTCTGGCAATAACCGGTTGATTTCGTCTTCTTTGCGGAGAGCACCGTTGCTGTAGCTGTATATTCCATATTCGGCGCCTATCCATATTTTTCCATCATTTTCTTTGAAAAAGGTGATGATATCTACATCAGCCATATCCAATGGAATACGTTCGATATGTTTGTTACGGGTATTGAACTTTAGAAGACCGTCATCGTATATTCCAAGTAATAATGCGCCTTGTTGGTCGCTGATGATGGAAAACACTTGTCCGTATGGTCTTGAAAGTTGTTTGGTAATATCTATACTTTTTAGGATTTTGTTGTCCTTGAATAATGTTATTTCATTCTCACCGCCCAACCAGATTTGATCGTTCTCATCTTTGCAAAGTCCCCATACAGGCTTGTGTTTAGTGATATTTCCTTTTTCAGTCATATAGGGCAATATGTGAAATTCCGGTTGGCTGTGGCTGATAAAATCTATACCGCTACTGTAATTGCCTATCCAGATATTTCCGAAAGAATCCTGTAACAAGGTGCGTATATTTCCTGATGTAACTCCGTGCTTGCTATTGTCGGCGGTGATATTGTAGAACTGTACCTTTTCAGGACTCTTAAAAGTTATACTATGTAAATCGAGTATACTGATCCCCCCAATATCGCTGGCAATCCATAATGTGCCGTCATTCATTTCTTTAATATCATAAATATGATCGGCAATCAGAGAATGAGGGTTATCGGATTCATGCCTGAATACGGTAAACTCTTCTGTTTTCGGATTAAATAAGCCCAATCCCCTGTTGGTGCCTACCCAAATATTTTGCAAATGATCTTTATAAATGGAATAAATACTGTTTCCGGGCAAACTTTGCGGATTATTGTTTGCATGACTGAGTTTACGTACTGTTTTGTTTTTCAGGTTGATAATACTCATTCCGCTTTGGGCATGTCCGATATAAAGGTGCCCTTCTCCATCGTCGAAACAGCACCAGTTGGATTTATTCAGGTTCTCTATGCCCATATCTGCGAGCGATGTGAATGTACGGCTATGTTTATCGTAATGAACAATGTTCCCGTAATGTGGAGTCAACCAAAGCCCTCCATCGGAGGCATGCGACAGGTGCACGATATTATCTACCCTAATCTCGTCTTGGGATGTATAAGAGTAGAACTGGTAAGTGGAACAGTCCAATACACTTATACCGTCGAATTTTCCGCCTATCCATACTACATTTTCTGTTTCATCATATAGTAGTACGTTTAGTGCATCATTGATTAATTGTGAGTTATTACTTTTATAGGTGGTGAAGTTACATCCGTCAAAACGGTTCAGTCCAAGTTCTGTTGCCACCCAGATGCAGCCTTGTTTATCTTGTGCAATGTCACGGACATAATTGTTCGACAATCCGTCTTCTACACCCAGATGTCGCAAGGTATAAGGTTGTGCCATGCTATCAGTACAGAATAGCAGCCGGCATAGCAAGAATAGAAGAAGTTTGTAGCTTCGCATGATTGTTCCTGTTTTGGGGTTGTCTTTGCAACAAATATACGATAAATCTGTATTTAATGTACTTGTTGCTTTGGTTTTGCCCGATTTGCCTCTGTGATTTGACGAATTTGCCTTGCCTTTGTATTACTGTAATAAGCACTCTTGCCTTTTTCTCATATCATTTGATTGTTGTGCAGGAACAAATTAAAGTTGGCTGATACTTTTTGTTAGTATACTGATAATCAACGGATCGCATTTACATTCTATTTGCTTCATTATGTAAAAGCATTTACCGTCGTATGTAACGACCTTTACCGCTTATTGTAACGGTCTTTACCTCGGTATGTAACGACCTTTACCTCGGTATGTAAATGGAGTTACCGTGTGGAGAGATTGGTCAAAGAGTGGGGTAAAATAGCCATGACAAATTTGTCCTTTCTCGAAAGCGAATTTGTCCCCTATGTTTTCTTTATTACTTCGATATCTTTGCATATCCCATAATGGGACATAGTTTTGAGATTCTATTAACCTTATTATTATTATCTAATTTAAAAGGAAAACAATGAAATCAGATTCTTTTAGAAACAATCGGAAGGCACTTGCGGCCTTATTGCTTTGCACTGGTTTCATTGCCGGACAACCCCTCACGGTGAGGGCTACGGGCAATGAACAAAGTGTGCAAACGGTTCAACAACAAATCAAAGTTTCCGGAACTGTAAGTGATGCGCTGGGACCGGTTATCGGTGCCAGTGTTGTAGAAAAAGGGAATACATCTAATGGCACTATTACTGATGTCAACGGTAACTTTTCTCTTTCAGTACCTTCCGGTGCAACGCTTCTCATTTCTTATATAGGATATAAAGCGCAGGAAGTACAGGCAGTGGCAGGCAGAGTTATTGATGTATTTTTGGAATACCTTTGTTAGTTCCTTATACAAAGGACCTTGGGAGAATTACCCAATTTTGAGGTAATGACTTGGCAACAGTGCCATTTGCAGAGTTCTGCCTTGATTTGCATTTCAAGTAACTCATTGCAAAGGTAAAATAATTACTTGAATATTCTAACAAGAGTGCCTTAAATAAGATAGGGAAGGTACAACTTCCCCTATCTTATCCATCAAAATCTTTTAAAGTGTTTCAAGTAGGAATTTCAAAATTTTCTCCTTACGTACTGCTATCTTATTTTTATCCCAATAATGGTCTGCTTCTGTCATATCTCGCACTTCCTGCTGTTGGCGCAACTGAGTGTATGTATTTCTTTTGTCCTCAAAAGGAATATTTCCAATAGAAATATTATGATGTGCGGATAACAAAAGGTAATTACCTAAGCAATCAATGTATTGATTCTTAAACTCATCATCATATTCGCCATATCCACTTTGGGGATTTTCTGTTTGTGGTGCGATATGTTCCAAATGAGGATTAACTATTGCATCATAACGAATAGGAGAATATCCAAATTTACCTTCTGCCTGTATCAGATGATTCTCATATTTCCATAATAGGATTTTGGCCAGGTCGTGCTTTATCCCCCATTGCAATGACCGTTCTAATTCATTATCATTCCAATATCCCCACCAACCATTTTGTTTTTTCATCCAATCAATGCGAATAACTATAGGTTCTATGTCGCCCTCAAAATTCTGAAAGACATCATTTAAACGAGATGTCAAATCTGCTCTTGTGCCAATCACACGAGACCGAATGAAAATAGATTCCAAAGAAGCTGCAAGGCGCAGCATGTCACTATCTGATATTCTGCATAAAAGCGCCTTAACTATAAACGGAAACAATAATCCATTATTACCGGATAAAATTAAAGAGTGGTATGCGATATGTTCCTTTTCTAAAGCGAAAAATGCTGTAATCTGCTCAAAACAAGCTGCTAATTTCCGTGTAAAATCACGGATAAAATCAATGCGGGTATCTCTTTCCAGTTCTGCATTAACCCGTTGTATGGCATTGCTTTCCCATAATGAATTGAAATATATTCGCAAAGTATAAGTCAATACATTATCTTCGTTTATCTTGTGTTCTATCTTTGAAATTGATTTATAAATTTCTTCAAATCGGTTTTTAATCTCATCAATCAAATCAGCTTTTTCATCTTCTGCTCCACCGTATAAATGAACATTATATAGGAATTGTGCTTTTATGATTTCGAGATTAGAAGGGGTTTTGCCTCTATTATTTTGGAAGATAAACATTTGTATGGCTTCTGCTTCATTTTTAACGATATGCGTTGTACAAGAAGCATTCATTACAGCATTCAATAATGATGTGATTTGCGCCTCTTCCATTTGAGAAAATTCCCTTGTAAAAAAGTCAAATGCGGCTACAATCCGTTGTTTAGACTTAGTGTCCAATCCATTATGGTCGTTTTTTATTTGATTGATGACATAATCTCTAAACAGCTGATTATCATAATCAACTGTTGAGAAATGATAAGTTTGTCCGACCTTAATCATGCTTTTATAAGCAAAATCTTCTTCATCAGTCAAATTACGAAGTTCTTTTAATCTTCGGAATAATGCTGCAATAAATATAGATATTGTCGTTAATCGTTGCTGACCATCAATAATGCCGAAAAGGGTTTCACTTTTTTCTTCAAACAAAAAGTGTCCAAAGTAGTATCGTGAAGCAGATTTACTTTCAATATAGTCCTGTAAGTCAATCAAGAAAGTATTGACTTGTCGTGCAGTTTTCCCTAAATCGAATTCTGTATCCCATGAATAGGCACGCTGATAATTAGGAACATAAATGTTATTGCCTGATAACATTCGGCAAATATTGGTCAATGAATCCATATTGTTTAATATTGTATTTACAACAACCGTTTCCACTATAGAGTTTGGCAATGGAAACGGTTGTTATACGTTAAAACTTATTCCCAACGATGGCTTATTTCTTTAAAGAATTTGTCCATTGTGTAAATCATCTTATTCTTTCTGAAATTTACAGAATTACCAGCGACACTACGAAATTCTCCGAGGCTACTTTCCCAATTATGAGCAATTTCTTTGCATCTCTCATCATAAGAATAATACATTTTGTTTTTGCGGAACACCATAAATGTACCGCTAAAACCTAATAGGACTCCAAGAGAGCTTTCCCAATTATGAGAAATCTCTTTACCACGTTCATCTAAGACGTAGTACATCTTGTTTTTTAGAACAACGTCTGAAATCATAATTATTATCTCCTTGCCTACCAGTCCCTATTGGCCCTTTAATTTTTTATGTAAAGCGTGGAACTGTATGCTCCACTCTTAACTTGAAGGTCCTAGGAAAACCTGTAACACAGATATGGAACAGCAGTCCCACGCATATAGCGTGAGAGCCACTATGCCTATCTCTTGTGTTACTTCTTGCGAATTTCCTAGGTTCTCAAGTTACAAGATGAGCATAACGCTTCTTCTTTTTCTCGTATGTCTTTGGAAAGGGTTGCCCCAATCCGAATACAAAAGTACAAAAAATCCGTGATATGGCTTCAACTATCACGGACTTTATTTTGATTTACAAGTTAATACAACGATTTTGTCTTCTTGCTTGCGGTATAAACTTCTCCATAAACTCCTCTTTCTTCCGTCTGAACCAACTAACATGTGAAACACCGTCTATGTGGAGATTGTATTTTCCCTCCTTGTCCTCTTTAAGTGAACATATCGTTTTGTCCGCCTTGAAATGCTGGTTAAACTCGCAAGAATAGAGTTCGCCTTTGATAGAAACATCCTTGAACGTGCATAACTTCCGAATGATGGCATCGCCAAAGTTCAGTGTATCACGTAGGAATTTGATGGTTGGCATCAGCTTCTCCACATACGGGAAATAGTGCTTGACATAATCCACGAATTCGGACAGCTTGCGGTGCCGCTGTTCGTAAGCATCCGTTATCTCCTGTATGTGCTTTGCCTGTTGCTGTTCCCTGTGTCGAGCTTCTTCTTCAAGTTCGAGGATGCGGTCTTGCAAATCCTCGTTTCTGCGTTCCAAAATCTTAACTTTGTTGCTTCCGAAAAGAGAACCGACACTTTCTGCAATGTGGGTCGCTGCTGTGGTGGCTGCGCCTTTCAGTTTCTCGGTCTGCACCTCTTTCTTGGCTCGTCTGAGTTCCTGCTCCGCTTCGGTTTTCTGCTCCTGCAAATCCACCACTTCCGATTTCAAGCTGTCAGCAAGTTTCTGTATGTCCCGATAATACTGCTGTGTGGACTTGTGACGAGCCTGTGAGCCGTCTATGCCACGTTGCAGACCGTACTTTGCCATCGCTATGGCATAACTGTCCTGGTAGGATTTCAGCTTCAAGCGTGTCATGATATCATCGGCACACAGGCGGACGGCATTGGTTGGTTTCTTTCGATACCGCTTCTTTACCTGTTCCTCACGTTTCTTGCGCTTGCGCTCTCCCTTGACAATCGGAACGAGGGTAATATGTATGTGTGGCGTTTCCTCGTCCCTGTGCAGGTGTGCAGCCACGATATTCTCCCTGCCGAACAGGTCGGCAAAGTATTTCATGTTGTCGGCACACCATTCGTCAAGTCTGCCCTCCTTTTCGATACGCTTCATATCCTCGTGCGTTCCCGACACATTGATACGGATAGCCCGAACTTGGTTGTTCCCGATTTTGCGTGTCAGTCCTGCTTCCTCCAATCTCTTTTGAATGGCTGCCGTGCGGTCTTTTATTCCATCGGGGTATGTGACGAGTTTTCGGTTAAGGTGTGTGCGTGTGGGGTCTGCGTTCTTCGGTATGATGAAACGCTCGATGTGGGCGGTCGTTCCGCTGTCGGAACCGTGCGCCTTTTCCATGTGTAATACTACGAATCCCATATATAATTCCTTTCTTATTCTGCTTGTGAAACATTGTTTGATTATTGCTTATGTACGGCTGTTGCCGTTGGTCTTGGAGAGTCCAGAGAGGTGCAACCTCTTTGGCTTATTGGGGAATTTTCAGCGTTGCTTGCAATGCGGCTCGGAAAATTCCCTAATAAGCTACGGTATTTTCCATCGGTAAATATCCGTACCGCTGCAAGCATCCCCTTACATCTTCAACCCTTTCTTTTTCGGTGGCTGTATCATCCGCCTTGCGGATTGGACTTGCTTCTTCTCCGTTATCGGTTTTTCCGATTGGGACATGGGCTTGTCGCACAGGTAATCGTTCAGGTCTTTGTGTCCGTTGTAGTTGTCGGAGAAGTCCCGGATGCGACCGCTGAACTCTCTTGCCAATTCCAAGTAGGCATTTCTTCCTGCCTCGTCATTGTCAAGCAGGCAGTGGATGCGCTCGTACCTATGCAGCACGTCTATGGCTTTGGAAACATTGGCAATCGAATTAAGGATGATGTAATCCTGCCCATCAAGGTTGGGTATGATCGGGCAGTTCCTCATCCGCAACGTAAGAAATGACAGGTAGTCCATCATACCCTCGAACACTAGGCATTTTTCTCTCGGTTCTCCCTGCTGGCATATATGGCTGATGTCCTTCGGTGCGATGCAGCCCTTGAAGAAACGGTTGCGCACTTCAAACCCTCCAGCCACATTCGGGAAGCCGATGGCGAAATAGGGCTTGCCGTTATGGATGAAGTGCAGTTCCTTACATTCCAATCTTGCCAAGTCGGTGTTTATGCCCCTTTCCTGCAAGTAACGGAGCAATGCAGGATGGGTAAGTTCTCCCACCTCTAACTGGTGGAAACTCGGTTCGGATGACTGCTGGCGAAAAGAGAAAGATACGGGACGGATGTGCGGTACTCGCTCCGCTATCTTATTGAGCAAGTAAGGCACATAGTCGGTTGCGTATAGTTCCTCTGCCAATGCGATGATGTTGCCGCCCTTGCCAAGTCCGAAATCGTACCACTTGTTAAGCTCGGTGTTTACCTTGAAAGAGGCATCCTTTTCTTCTCTCAACGGTGATTTGTACCAAAGGCTGTTGCCTTGTTGTTTGACGGGCGTATAGCCCAAACTTTGCAGATAGTCTGCAATGCGTATGTTCTTTACTTCCTGTATGTTCATAATTTTCCTATGGTTTGATGATGATTGTAAAACCGATGAATTGATGAATGTGTATGACAAACTATTGGATAACAATATTATACATCCTCATCATAGTTTCATCAAAGCACTTACCAAAAGAGAAAATCATCATTTGCCATATAGCGTATGGTCTGCCTGACCTGTTTCCTCTTTTCATCAGTAAGATGTTTTTGATGAATGTTTGATGAGAGTACAAACCTTTATATATCAGTGTAGTTATATCCTTATTCATCATTTTATCAAAATAATCAGAGTGTTGTCAACTGTTCTCTTGTTACGGTATAAAACCGTCCTATCCTCCGTATGGGAGAATAGCGGCACTCTCGGGTATAGTCCACTTGATAGGTGTTGTAAGTAAGCGTATTCGGTGCAGGAGTTAATTTCCAGCACTCCTGCAATACCTTACGGACTTGGTGCTTCTCCACCTTTACCTGTGAGTGTACCAGCAAAAGAAGAAGGTCGTTGTAGCAGAAAGAGAAAGTATCCGTACCAACACTATCCATGATGTCAAGGATAAGTTCTTGCATCTCTATCTCCAATCGGTTGCGGTTGCTGCGGATTATCTTCTGTAAGGCTTCTGTATGCAGCAAGGATGGGGCAAACCACATACGGCTTTCCTTTTCGGAGGATAGCTGTCTGTGTTGCAGGAAATGAAGAAAAGCGGGTATCTCCGCTTTCAGTTTTTGCAGAAAGTCGGTATCATCGGACTGCAAGCGTTCAATCTTGCGTACCCAATAGCGTGTTTCTCCTGCATCTATGATTACGGGCAGATACTCGTTGTTGGAGCATAGCACGAACTTGGCAAAGAACGCTATCTCGTCACGGTCTTTGCCTTTAGCTTCCACCTTATAGGATAGGGTTGTACTGAGGTTCTTCAACCTCTCGCTGTCCTCCCTGCGGTTGAGCAGCACCTCATCCACCACGATGAGGAGCTTTCCTGCCCAATCGGAATTGAACTGGCTGCGGAAATCCTCGTTGGTGTTGAACGTGACATTGTTCTGAAAAAGGGCTTTCAGAAAGTTGAGAAACGTACTCTTGCCTGTGTTGCGTTCTTCAGATACCAACAGCAGGATGGGCAACTTTTGGATGGGTTGCAGGTAGAGCAGTTGCAGATAGTCCATCCCCAACTCGTATTGCTCTCCGAAGATGTGCCGTATCAATGATTGGATGTGCGAGAAATCACCCTCCTTTGGTCGGTGGTCTATCGGTTCATAGAGGTTAAGGAACTTACCGACCACAGGGCGGTAGCCGATGTGTTCGGGTACGGTGCAGAAACCGTCATACTTGGGAACGCTGCCGATGTAGTCCTTGCCATAGTCTTGGCGCAGGGTCTCGTTGTTCCACGCGATGCGTTTCTTTACATACCCTCCGTTCAGTCTCGGCTGCTCCACAATCTTGTAGAGCGATGTTCCCACTCGGATGAACTCTTCTTTTGCCACGCTGCCATCTGATGGCGGCTTGTGGCTGTCTTGTTGTTTGTTAGCTGACATAATCAAATGGTTTTAAGTTTGAAAAATACCAGCCACAAAAGTATAATCATTTAATGAATAGGTTGTTACGCAAAATACAGCAGAATATAGAAAAAAGCCCCTCGGAACAAAAACTTTCAAAGGTTTGTCAATGGAGTCGGATTGGAAAGACGAAAAAACTCCCGAAAAGCGAATGGTCGGATGACGCTTTTCGGGAGAAAAAATCAGAGTATCTGTCGTATTGTTGTGCTGACGTACAGATTTAATGACTGCATTACGTCAGTCTCTCATCCCAATCTACGAGAGGTATTTGGGCTTGACTATTTCGGCATTGCCCAACGAAAAGAAGATGGTTTGTTTCTTTTTTCGCAAGTACAGCCTTTTCATGATGGCATTGCGCACCCGCTTTGCTCCGAATGTGCCGAAGTGGAAAGCGAGGGCAATTATCGTTTCAAGGTTGTAAAACTCCATGCTGCACTTGTCGGATAGGCGTATGGTACGCTTTATCTCGTACTCCCTCAATGCGCCACTTTTGCAAAGAGCCTTTATCCCTGCCCGAACGGTCGGGGCGGTGACACCGAACAAATCCAACAACTCGGATTCGTTCATCCATATATCGGTTGTGTCATTTGGCAAAATAACATTGCCGAACTCGTCTATTGTGATGGTACTTCTTTCCATAGCCCTATGCCATTGTTGTGTTCCCAAAAGATTGGTTCAGTTTGTCACCGAACATTGTAAGGTCGTGGTCTATCTTCTGCGTGGTTATTTTCGCATAGAGTTGGGTTGTAACGATGTTCGTATGTCCTAACACACGGCTGACGCTTTCAATCGGCATACCTTTGCTTAGAGCAAGGGTTGCGAACCCATGCCTCAAACAATGGAATATACACGGCAAAGCAAGCAACAGCGAACAGGTATAGATTAAACGTAAACCGTTAGGAATAAGCGATATTTCGGTATTTTGCGAAGTTGAAAAAATGCAAACGACAACGGAATATTGAGGTTGTTCAGTTACCAAACCGTTAGCCGGGCAGTTACCGAAACGGGAACAGGTAACGGAAAGCGATGAAAAGAAATCCCCACCGTTTTGTTTGCGTTAATACACAGTGTTTTGCGCATCAAGGGACGCTTATATGGCAAGTAAATTTGCACTTAAAAATATAAGCGTATGAAAGTAGAAAAATTCAAGGTGCTGCTCTACCTCAAAAAGAGCGGACTGGACAAGTCGGGCAAGGCTCCCATCATGGGACGCATTACCGTCAACCGCACGATGGCGCAGTTCGGATGCAAGCTGTCATGCCCTCCCGAACTGTGGAATCCCTGTGAAAGCCGTCTGAATGGCAAGAGCAAGGAGGCGGTGGAAACCAACACCAAGATTGAGAAACTGTTGTTGGCGGTAAACAACGCCTTTGACAACCTTGTGAGCCGTAAAATGGATTTCGATGCCACCGATGTGAAGAATCATTTTCAAGGAAGTATGGAAACGCAGATGACACTCATGCGAATGACTGATGTTGTCTGTGACGACCTCAAAGCCCGTATTGGTATTGACCGTGCGAAAACTTCTTACTCGACTTATCATTATATGCGTCTGACACTTGGTGAGTTCATTGGGCATCAGTACAAGGTCAAGGATTTAGCATTTGGGCAGCTTACGGAACAGTTCATCCATGACTATCAGGTTTTCGCTATGGAGAATAAGGGTTATGCAATAGATACTGTCCGACATCACCTTGCCATACTGAAAAAAATATGCCGTCTGGCTTATAAGGAAGGCTATGCAGACAAAATCCATTTCCAGCATTTCACCCTGCCCAAGCAGTCGGATAAAACCCCACGGGCATTGAGCCGTGAATCGTTCGAGAAAATCCGTGATGTGGAAATTGAACCGCATCGTAAATCTCACATACTGGCAAGGGATATGTTTCTCTTCGGGTGTTATACCGGGGTCTCGTATGCGGATGTGATATCCATTACCGATGAGAACTTGTACACGGACGATAACGGAGCGTTGTGGCTGAAATACCGCAGGAAGAAGAACGAACATCGGGCAAGCGTGAAGTTGCTTCCCGAAGCGATTGCACTGATTGAAAAGTATCACAGTGAGGACAGGGACACATTGTTCCCTTTACTACGCTGGCCTAATCTTAGAAGACACATGAAGGCGTTGGCGGCATTGGCTGGCATCAAGGATGATTTGTGCTATCATCAGGCGAGGCATAGTTTCGCCTCGCTGATAACGCTCGAAGCGGGTGTGCCGATTGAGACCATCAGCCGGATGCTGGGACATTCCGACATTTCCACCACTCAAGTATATGCCCGTGTCAGTCCGAAAAAACTCTTCGAGGATATGGACAAGTTCATAGAGGCGACACAAGATTTCAAACTAACCCTATAAATCCAACAACAATATGCGAAGCACATTTTCATTATTGCCATATATTAACCGCAGCAAGGTGAGGGCTGACGGTACGACCGCCGTACTCTGCCGTATAACCATTGACGGCAAGCAGACCGCCATAAGCACAGGTATCTATTGCCGCCCCGAAGACTGGAACGGCAGGAAGAATGAGATAAAGACCGTCAGGGAGAACAACCGCTTACGGGAATACCTGCGTCTGACTGAGGAAGCCTATACCGAGATACTTAAATCGCAAGGAGTGGTCAGTGCGGAAATGTTGAAGAACCATATTTCCCTGAATAATATCCATCCGACTACCTTATTGCAAATGGGTGAATGGGAACGGGAGCGGTTGAAGAAACATTCCGAGGAAATAGATTCCACTTCTTCCTACCGTCACTCCATGTATTATCAGAAATACCTGACGGACTTTATAGCGTCAATCGGGAAAAAGGAAATTCCTCTTGAAGAAGTGACGGAGGATTTTGGCAAGTCCTATAAAGCTTTCCTGAAGAAGTGCAAGAATTTCAGCTCTTCCCAAACCAACAAATGTATGTGCTGGCTTAATCGTTTATTGTATTTGGCAGTCGATAAGGAGATTATCCGTGTGAACCCCTGCGAGGACTTGGAGTATGAACCGAAGCCGGAGGCAAGGCACAGGTACATCAGCCGCGATGAGTTCAAAAAGATACTTTCCACCCCGATGTATGACAAGCGTATGGAACTGGCAAGACGGGCTTTCATCTTCTCGACCCTGACGGGACTGGCGTATGTGGACATCAAACTTCTTCATCCCCATCATATCGGGACGAATGCGGAGGGCAGACGGTATATCCGCATCAACCGCAAGAAGACAAAGGTGGAGGCTTTCATACCCTTACATCCCATAGCGGAACAGATATTGTCGTTGTACAACACAACCGATGATGAGAAGCCCGTGTTTCCTCTCCCAAGCCGTGATTCACTTTGGTTTGACATCCACGAGATGGGTGTTGCCATAGGCAAGGAGGAAAATCTGAGCTATCACCAAAGTCGGCACAGCTTCGGAACTTTCCTGATTTCAGCGGATATACCGATTGAGAGCATCGCCAAGATGATGGGACATTCCAACATCAGAACTACTCAGGGGTATGCACGGATAACCGATGATAAAATCTCCAAAGACATGGACAAACTGATGGAGCGAAGAAAGAAAATATCGGCTGGCGAAAAGAAAGAAAACAGTATATAATCATCATAAAATAAAGGGATTATGAGCAGAGAAATAATAACAATCAGTAAAATGGGAGCGGTCACCGTACCGACAGCCCCAGTGTGGATGACCCAGTTCGAGATAGCCGACCTGTTCGGGGTGTTCTCTTGCAATATCCGCAAGATGATACAGGCAATTTACAAGAACAAAGAGTTGAACGAAACTGATACGATGAAGTATATCAAGCAAACTGACGGCATCAGTTATGATGTGTATAATTTTGAAATGATTATAGCCATCGCTTTCAGAATATGTAGCAAAGAGACCCTTTTGTTCAGGCGGTTCGTAATAAATGAAATCTGCACCACCAAGAAAGGAATCCCGGTTACATTGTTTGTTTCCTATGGTAAGAATGGCAACCTATGGTATAGTCGAGGTTCTTCCCGTCAGCCACCTGTTCCCGATGCACGGATGCAAAGGTAGCGTGTGGCTCTGACAGCATTGGCAAGGTCGGGCGGCATAGCCGTTTCGGGCAGAATCTTCCTCAACGGGGTTGAGCGTATTCAGCCCGAAAACCTTGCCCCTGCCAACCACACGCATTTTGGGCATCCGGCAACGGAAACAAGCGACTGACGGGAAATCAGAAGAAAGAGAAGGAACGGCTTACAGACGAAGCTAAACATTGATGCTTCATCCGTAAGCCGTTCCTTTTTTATTGTACCATTGCTGTCGCAAACATAGGGCAGACGGCAAACTGCGCTCTTTCAAGAAAATCAGATAGCCGTCTGTCGGTAGGCGGTACGGTAGCTGTCAGTCAGCATCCTTTCGATGTCGGACTCTCGGTAGAGGATTTTGCCGCCCAACTGAATGTAGGCTATCCGCCCTTCGTTGCGGTAATCCTGAAGTGTTCGGCGGCTCACTTTCAACCGTGCCGACACCTCCTTGTCGGTGAAGAAACGTTCACCGTTCAGTGTCGGGCGGTAATTGGCGGTCAGATGCTCGAAGCTGTCAAGCAGACGGTCGAGACTGCCCATGAAGTGGATTATCCACTCGTTGTCCTTGTTAATCAGTTCATTCATGCTACTTTAGATTTAGTGAGTATTGTTAGTTTACTTCGTTCATTTCATCAAGTTTATATAGTTCTTCCTTTGAACTTTGCTTCTTTCCGCCTGTCCTCCACAACGGAAACAATGCGCTGTACATCATCGGGACGGTAGTAGGTCTTGTGGTTTATCTGCGAGTAAGCCAGCGTCCCGTTGTCCCGAAGGGTCTGCAACGTGCGTGGGCTGATGTTGAGTATCCGGCACACGTCCTGATTGTCCATCCACTCGTCCATTGTCTTCTCTCCGTGCCGCTGACAGATGGCATCCATGCGACTGACGAAACGGTCGAACTTGGCGACCATCGCCTCAAAGGTCTTTCTTTCAATTGATACGATTTCCATATACATAGTTTTTATTGTTACTGTTTCTTTTGCCGCAAAGGAATACATAATCTGTTATCCGGCAATGGATTTCCCGGAAGTGGAAGCATGTGGCATAGGTTGGTAGAGGTTGGCACAGATTTGGTGTATATTCTTAATTCCGGAAATCAGGAATGTGCCAAGATTGAAAACAAGGGCTTAATTCAAACCTGACTGTAATCGCACCTTTGTTCTTCCGGCTATTCACGTCCGGCAAATCTGTGAAGTCCTCACCGATGTTTCTGTCACCATAAAGCAAAATCGCACAAAATTGCCCAATCGGCTCCAAACGATTGACTGACTGCACTAAAGTATCTTACTTTACTTGCGATAATCGGTCGAGGTACAGACCAAGACCACAGTAATAACTTAATCAATCTGTTTTATGACAATGAAAAGAGAACCAAGTATCAGTGAGCAGCAGGCTCGTGAAATCGTGGAAAGGATGGGACGCAGGGAATCCCGCAGTGAGAAGTCTATGGACGACTTCTACCGGAACATCGGTCTGGATCCGGAACAGCTGCCACAACCCGGCAGGACCGTCATGAAAAAAGCGGAAACAGCTACGGTGGATGAATCGTCAAGCGGAACGCCCGAAGAAGTGGCAGTGCCGCAGAAGCGTGTCAGCAGCAAACAACGCAGGCTGTCGCTGGACGAGTACCGTACCGCTTACCTGCAAGTCCCAAAGATTGCCGACCGCAAGCCCGTGTTTGTCAGCGGCGAGGTGCGCGACAGTCTGGACAGGGTTGTCCGCTATTTCGGCAGTAGGGGCATGAGCGCATCGGGGATGGTAGAGAACATCGTACGCCTGCACCTTGAAACCTACCGGGAGGACATCGAGCAGTGGCGCAAGCTCTGAGCGGACTGCGATGGAACCGGTCAAGCCGGTGGATGCACTCCATCGGTTTGACCGACATTCCAAACGAGTTATTGCACTCACAAACCAATCCGACAGGCGGAGGATTCTTGTGTCCTCAAAGACACAGCAAGATATCTTTTCAGTTACTCCGGTTGATTCCGGTAACTGAAAAGCCTTGCACCGCCGTGGGCAGAATTATCCTCCGCAGTCGGATAATTTCCAAGTTTTTTAATCGGAGATTAGACATATAATGAACCATTAAATTGAAAGGATAAGACAAGATGAAAAAGAACAGAAAGAACGGGAGGAATCCCGTATTGAACCCGAAGACGCACTGCGTGATGGTGCGCTTCGACGATGTGGAATGGAACAAGTTCCTCACGATGTATGAAGAATCACAGGTGTACGCGAAAGCCGTCTTCCTGAAGGCGCACTTCTTCGGACAGAAGTTCAAGGTGATGAAGGTGGACAAGGCGATGTTTGAATACAGCACCAAGCTCTCCGACTTCCATGCCCAGTTCCGCGCCATTGGCACGAACTATAACCAAGTCGTGAAAGAATTGCGCTGCCATTTCTCGGAGAAGAAGGCAATGGCTCTACTCTATAAGTTGGAGAAGTGTACCATCGACCTTGTGAAGTTGAGCCGGGAGATTGTTGGGCTTTCGAGAGAGATGTATGCCAAATGGGAACAACGGAAGGAATAACCATGTTTATAAAGTAACCAGAAAGTTTTAAGTGTAGTTATGTAGTTCAGGAAACAAAAGCACCCTTAATCCGGTGCATTTTTGTTTCCTGAATCATTACGGCATCACACTATTCTTCCTATACTCAGATAAAGATGTTCCCGTTTGTTTGCGGAAGAAACGGCACATATAAGACGTATCGGGAAAATGTAAGTGGAGTGCCATCTGCTCTGCTGTCATAGTAGTGTTGCGTAGCATATACTTCATTTCCAAAATTACTTGACGGTCTATTGCCTGTTTGGGAGTCTCTCCACAGACTTGACGGGTAACCATTGCCAAATAATTAGGTGTTATACAAAGCCGGTTTGCATAATAAGCCGTAGTGCGATGTTCCCTGAAATGGTCGAATAAGAGATTATAGAATTTCATGCAGAGTGCTTCTGCCGGATTTCTGCTATCTTTCACTGGCTGGTCACCATTGCACCGTTTCCATTTATCATAGTAATCAAGCGCAAAGGCGTGCAACAACCCTGAAAGGATATTCTGGTGATACAAATTCGCATGGTCTGTATAAATATCACCCAGTATTTTCATCCAATCGCCCATCGTATCGCCCATTGACAATATAGGCGAGGCATAGAAGCTGTCGTAAAAGCCATTGGGAATATCATAGAAAGACTTTTCCGCAAAGTCCCTACTCATCAGACAATAGAAAGTATTGAATGCTACTGTCATGGATGAAAAAGCGGGAAACATATCGGGTGGAATAATTACCAACATGCCCTCCTGAAATTTATACGTCTTGAACTGCAATTTCAATTCCGCTTCTCCTTTGAGGCAATATACAATAAGGTAGGCAGGAAGATGGCTTTCCCACCAAGATGTAAAACCTTTCATGTCGGATTCTCCAATGATGCAATAGGTATAGTCCATATAATGATGTTTATTTCGCATTTTCACCTGCAAAAATACGAACAAACGGACAAAAATAAAAGTATATTTATAAAAAGTACCTATTCTCTCACGATAATGTAAACCTGTTTCCGTTAAGAAAGTCCTACCTTTGCACCCTCAAAATGGAAATCATAAATTATGAAAAGGGATAGTATTAACTGGAAAGAGACAAATGTACCTCTTTTGTTTTGCAAGATATTCATCCCCACATTGCTGGGGATGCTACTCGCATCAACCATAAACATTGCGGATGGAGTTTTTGTTGGACGCGGAGCCGGAAGCCATGCTTTAGCGGCAGTCAACATCGTCGCCCCGTTCTTCATGGTTACTACAGGAGTAGGACTGATGTTCGGCACAGGCGCGTCCATTGTGTCTTCTGTTCTTCTGTCGCAAGGAAGACGTAAAGCCGCAAGTATCAATGTGACGCAGGCTTTCACTGTATCTGTCTTTATTATGGTGATACTTGCCGCACTCATCATGCTGTTTCCTGAGACTGCGGCACGGATGATGGGATGCAGCGACCCGCTGATGCCTTACGTCAAGGACTATATGCGCTGGGTAATACCCTCGTTGCCTTTCGGGATGCTGATGAGTATCGGACTGTTCGTGTTGCGGTTGGACGGGAGTCCGGTTTATGCCATGGTCTGCAATTCAGTGCCCGCCATACTGAATGTGGTTCTTGATTACCTGTTCGTATTTCCCATGCAAATGGGAATCGAAGGAGCATCATTGGCCACGGGCATCGCACAGGTTTTCGGTAGCCTTATGATTGGGGTTTACCTATGGAGATACGCCAGAACCATTCATTTCTACAAACCAAAATTCACGGTAAAGAGCATACGCCTGACAATGCGCAACATCGGGTATCAGGTGAAACTCGGAATACCTTCCATGATTGGAGAACTGGCTATTGCGTGCATGATGCTTACGGGCAACTTTGTCTTCATCCGTTACCTTGGAGAGTATGGCGTGGCTGCTTTCAGCGTTGCTTGCTACTGCTTCCCGCTGGTATTTATGATAGGCAATGCCATCGCACAATCGGCACAACCCATTGTCAGCTACAATTACGGTGCCGGTCAGCAGGCGAGGGTGACGCAGGCATTCCGTTTCTCCATATTGCTGGCTTTTGCATGTGGGTTGCTGGTTACATTGGGAGGCATTGCTGAAAGTCCTCGGATTGTGTCGCTGTTCCTTTCCGGTGCAATGACCGCCACAAATATCGCACAAGAGGGACTTCCCTATTTCTCTGTCGCATTTCTGTTCTTCGCTCTCAATTTGGTATGTGTGGGGTACTATCAAAGCCTTGGATGTTTCAAGACCGCCATCTTGCTCATGCTATTGCGAGGTCTTGTTTTCGTAGTTCCGGCTTTTCTTGTGTTACCGCGTGTCATCGGCGTTCCGGGACTTTGGCTGGCAGTTCCCCTATCGGAAATAATGACACTGACCACAATTTTGGTTTATTATCTGCTAAACAGAAACAATAAAAATATATCGAACTTATGAAAAAGTATTTCTTGAGTACGTTGATACTCTGTTCAACATCATTTACTGCCTGTCACCAAGCGGAACCAGAGCAGGAAGAAGTCAATTATTCAGTCATGACCGTAGGAAAAGGAGAAGTGACGCTGAACGAATCTTATTCTGCATCCGTACAAGGGCGGCAGGACATTGAAATCTATCCGCAGGTGTCCGGGACGATACAACAGGTATGCGTGAAAGAAGGGCAAGAGGTACGTCGGGGTGAACGGTTGTTTATTATAGACCAAGTTCCTTACCAAGCAGCCCTGCGGACAGCTATTGCCAATGTCCGTTCTGCCGAAGCACAGGTACAGACCGCCCGGCTGACCTACGAAAGCAAGCAGGCACTTCATCGTGAAAAGGTCATTTCGGAATATGACCTCTCCACAGCCCGCAATGCGCTTCTCGTGGCCGAAGCCGCGTTGGAACAAGCCAAAGCGCAGGAGGTGAATGCCCACAACGACCTTTCTTATACAGAAGTAAAGAGTCCCGCAAACGGAGTAATAGGCACCATCCCTTACCGCGTGGGCACATTGGTCAGTTCCGGTTCGGCACAACCGCTTACTTCCGTATCGGATAATTCGGAGATGTATGTCTATTTCTCCATGTCGGGGCAGCGATTGCAGTCATTGATACGCTGTTACGGCTCCATCAACCGAACCTTGGAAGAGATGCCTGCCGTCCGTCTGCAACTGGGTGATGGGACTATCTATGAAAAGGAAGGGCGTATTGAGAGCATCAGCGGCGTACTTGACCGACAGACCGGAAGTGGCTCCTTGCGTGCCGTATTCCCCAACGCCGAACGGGTGCTGCTGAGCGGAAGCACGGGAAATATACTTATCCCGCAGACCTTGCAGGATGCTATTCCCATTCCGCAAGAAGCCACCTACGAATTGCAGGACAAGCTGTTTGTCTATCGGGTAGTGAATGGCAAGGCGGTGGCTACCCGCATTGAAGTCAATCCTATTCATGATGGTGTCCACTATACCGTCACTTCCGGATTGGATGTTGGCGATGTGATTGTGACTACAGGCGTAGGCTTGCTTAATAACGGCGATGCCGTAACCTTAAAACCGTAATAAGAGGAGGAAGAAGTTATGAATTTACGATTCTTTATAGACCGCCCGGTCTTTTCCATCGTTATTTCCGTAATTATTGTTTTGTTGGGCATCATATCCCTGACGGGGCTGCCTGTGGAGCAATATCCAGACATTGCGCCGCCCACGGTGCAAGTAACGACTTCTTATCCCGGTGCCAATGCCGAAACGGTGCAGAAGTCGGTCATTGTCCCGTTGGAGGAAGCCATCAACGGTGTGGAGAACATGAGCTACATCCATTCGGAAGCCTCCAATACGGGAGATGTTACAGTGAATGTCTATTTCCGTCAGGGAACTGATGCCGACATGGCGGCAGTCAATGTGCAAAACCGCGTATCGAAGGCACAGGGATTGCTTCCTGCCGAAGTAACCAAAATCGGGGTGCAGACGCAGAAACAACAGAAGTCGCTATTGAAGGTGGTCGCCCTCTACAGCCCGGACGATTCATACGATATGCAGTTTATCAACAACTACATGAAGATAAACGTGGAGCCGCGCGTCAAGCGTATTGCCGGTGTGGGTGAGTTCAATGTATTGGCATCCAACTATTCCATGCGCATTTGGCTGAAACCTGACGTGATGGCGCAGTACAAACTGATACCGTCAGACGTGACCAATGCCCTCGAAAAGCAGAATTTGGAATCGGCTACGGGTGCTTTCGGCGAGAACCACGAGAATGCCTACGAATATACCATCAAATATAGGGGACGCTTCTCCACGCCCGAAGAGTTTGGTGACATTGTTATCCGTTCGCTTTCCAACGGAGAAATCTTGCGTCTGAAAGATATTGCCCGCATCGAGTTGGGTGATGAAGCCTATACCTATCGTGCCATGACGGACGGTCATGCGGGATGTATCGCCGAGGCTTACCAGAGTGCCGGTTCCAATGCTACGGAGGTGGTACAGGAGATTGATGCGCTGATAGATGAAATATCCGAAGACTTGCCTGAAGGATTGGAGTTTGCCAGCTTGTTGAGCGTGAACGACTTTCTCTTTGCCTCCATCGAGAATGTGCTTTGGACGCTGATAGAGGCTATCATTCTCGTTGTACTGGTGGTTTATGTGTTCTTGCAGGATATCCGTTCGACACTGATTCCCACCATATCTATTATTGTCTCTTTGGTCGGCACGTTCGCCTTCATGGCGGTGGCGGGCTTTTCCATCAACCTGCTGACACTGTTCGCACTGGTGCTTGCCATCGGTACGGTGGTGGACAATGCCATTGTGGTGGTCGAGGCAGTACAGGCGAAGTTTGATGCCGGTTACTACTCATCGTATATGGCAACGAACGAAGCCATGTCGGGCATTACGGCTGCTATCGTTACCTCCACGCTGGTGTTCATGGCGGTGTTCATCCCGGTTTCCATGATGGGCGGCACGTCCGGCGTATTCTATACGCAGTTCGGCATCACAATGGCAGTGGCGGTCGGTCTGTCGGCAGTCAATGCCCTGACGCTTTCACCGGCCCTGTGTGCCTTACTGCTTAAACCTTACATAGATACGGATGGCAAGGAGAAGACCGATTTTTCGGCACGTTTCCGCAAGGCATTCAATGCGGCTTTCGAGGTCATGGTAAAGCGGTATGTGAGGGGTGTCATTTACTTTTGCCGCCATCGGGTGATGACATGGGGATTGCTGGTGGCTACGGCGGTGCTGGTGGTGTTGCTGATGCGCACTACCAAGACGGGACTTGTACCCGATGAGGATACGGGTACGGTCATGGTGAGCGTCAATACCAAGCCGGGCACTTCGCTTTCCCGTACCACCCAAGTATTGGCGCAGTTGGAAAAGGAAATCCAACAAATGCCGCAGGTGAAGCATTATGCCACCGTCAGCGGATATTCGCTCAGCGGTTTAGGAGCCAGTGCGGGACTGATTATCATCTCGCTGCGTGACTGGTCGGAGCGCGATGGCAAGGAAGACGATGTGAATTCCATCATTGGGCGCATCAACGCCCTTTCACTGAAAATACCGGACGCGCAGCTGTTCGCCGCCGCACCGCCCATGATTAACGGCTACGGTATGGTGAATGGTTTTGAACTGCACGTACAGGACAAGACGGGCAAACCCATCAGTGAGTTGGACGATGCTACCAAGGGATTCATTGCCGCCCTGAGCCAATGCCCGGAGATAGGAACAGCCTATACCGCTTTTTCATCAGACTATCCGCAATATACACTGGATATTGATGCCGCCCGTTGCGAACGTTCGGGTATCTCTCCGGCAGAGGTGCTTTCCACGGTGTCCGGTTACTATGGCGGGCAGTATGTTTCCAACTTCAACCGTTTCTCCAAGCTCTACCGTGTCATGATACAGGCGGAGCCGGACACACGGGGCACACCGGAATCGTTGAACCACCTCTATGTACGTACCGGCAACGGTGAAATGGCTCCTATCAGCCAGTTTGCCCGGCTTACCAAGACCTACGGGCCACAGTCGCTCAACCGCTTCAACCTCTATGGCTCCATTGTGGTCAACGGTTCGGCTACCGATGGCTATTCTTCCGGCGATGCCATCCGTGCCATCGACGAAGCGGCGGCTACGGCATTGCCCAAAGGCTATACCTACGAATTTGGCGGTATCACCCGCGAGGAAAGTCAGTCGAGCAGCAATACGGTGATTATCTTCGCCATTTGCTTTGTGCTGGTCTATCTCATCCTAAGCGCACTTTATGAAAGTTTCCTCATTCCGTTTGCCGTGGTACTCGCTCTTCCTTTCGGCCTGCTGGGCAGTTTCCTGTTTGCCAAGCTGATGGGATTGGAGAATAACATCTATATGCAGACCGGTTTGATTATGCTCATCGGACTGCTGGCAAAGACCGCCATCCTGATAACGGAATATGCCGTCAAACGCCGACAGGCGGGCATGTCGCTGATACAAGCTGCCGTTGGAGCCGCCAAGGTGCGATTGCGTCCCATCCTGATGACAGCCCTTACAATGGTATTCGGACTGCTGCCGCTGATGGTATCAACGGGAGTAGGAGCCAACGGTAACCGCACGTTGGGTTCCGGTGCGGTGGGCGGTATGCTGGTCGGTACACTTGCCTTGCTGTTTGTGGTTCCGGCACTGTTCATTGCTTTCCAGTGGTTGCAAGAGAAGGTACGTCCCATGCAGGCTGTTTCCTCCGGCGAATGGTCGATACAAGGTGAAATGGAAGATTTGAAGAAACGTAAAAAGGAAAAGGAATCATGAGAAATATATTACTGACAACAGTTACCACACTGCTGCTTGCCTCGTGCGGAGTCTATAAACCTTACTCCCGTCCGGAGGAAGTGAAAACCGATGGTCTGTATGGCACCGACATACAAGCGGAAGACACAGCCTCCATCGCCTCCTTGCATTGGAGCGAACTGTTCACCGACACACGCCTGCAATCCCTCATCCGGCAGGGACTGGAGAATAACAACGACCTCAACGTCGCCCGTCTGAAAGTGGTGGAGGCTGAAGCCACGCTGATGTCTTCGCGCCTTGCCTACCTGCCTTCAGTGTCTCTTACCCCGCAAGGTACGTTGAGCAGCTTCGATGGCAGCAAGACGACCAAGACCTACACCCTTGCTGCTTCCGCCGAGTGGGAGCTGGACTTGTTCGGCAAGCTGACCAATGCCAAACGTGGTGCCCGTGCCGCCTTAGAGCAGAGCTGCGCTTACCGGCAGGCAGTGCAGACACAACTCATCGCCACAATTGCCAACAGTTATTACAACCTGCTGATGTTGGATGTGCAACTCGACATCAACCGCCGCACCGCCGAGAGTTGGAGCGAGTTGTTGCGCACGTTGGAACTGCAAAAGCAGTTCGGCAACACCACCGAAGCTGCCGTGCAGCAGGCACGTGCCAACCTGCTTACCGTGGAAACGAATGTGCTTACTCTGGAACAGCAAGTCAAGAAACAGGAAAATGCCATCTCCTTGCTCTTAGGCGATGTGCCTTCCCATATCGAACGCGGTACGTTGACAGAACAGCAATTTCCCGATACACTCTCCGTAGGTGTACCCCTGCAGTTGCTTGCTCGCCGTCCCGACATCCGTCAGGCAGAAGCATCGCTGGCACAGGCGTTCTATGCCACCGGTGCAGCCCGCGCCGCCTTTTATCCAAGCATTACGCTGGGCGGGTCTGCAGGTTGGACAAACAGTACCGGTGCCGCCATTATCAATCCCGGACGCTGGCTGCTGAGTGCAGTCGGATCGTTGACACAACCCCTCTTCAACCGGGGGCGTAACATCGCCAACCTGCGCATCGCCAAGGCACAGCAACAGGAAGCGTTACTCTCTTTCCAGCAAAGTCTGCTGAAAGCGGGCAGCGAAGTGAACGATGCTCTTGCACAATGGCAGACAGCCGACCGCCGTTTGCAACTTGATGGCAAGCAGATAGCCGCCCTGCGCCGCACCGTGGAAAGTACTCGCCAGCTGATGGAACACAGCAGTAGCACCACCTATTTGGAAGTGCTTACCGCTCAGCAGTCCCTGCTCTCCGCTGAATTGACGGAAGCAAACGATCATTTCGATAAGATACAGGGGATGATAAATCTGTATCATGCGTTGGGAGGTGGAAGCTGGTGAAAGACAAAGTGCCACTTTGTGGTGGTCGAGGTGCCACTTCGGGAAATCAAAGGTTACAGCCTGTTCAGACAACAGCAAAGCAGGTGCTTGCAAGGCACCCCGTGAGATAATAAACATTATTCGTTAAACCAATTAAAAACGTAAGACTATGCCTTTTTGGAAGAAAGCATTTCAGAAGCAACAGGGCATTTACTATCCCCAAGCCATCGTGCAGGGAAAGCCCGTGGAAACGGAGACCATCGCAAAGGATTTGGCGAAAATCTCCACAGTAAGTAATTCGGATGTGCAAGCCGTTTTGGGCGACATTGCAGGCGTGATGCACACGCGCATGGCGCAGGGCAAGAGCGTCCACATCAAGGGACTGGGCTATTTCCGCTACACGCTCGACACGAAGGGCGTGAAGGATCTGGAGGACTTCGACTTTGACAAACAGGTGCAAGCGGTGCGCGTGCAATTCACACCCGAACGGGAGCGGCTGTCGAACAAGACTTACACCCGTGCCCTTGTGGACAGTGACGATTTGGAGTGGATAGAACTGTCTGCCGATGCAAAAGACGATGACCCGGCACAAGGTAACGAAGGCACGACACCGGGCGAAGATGAAAGCGACAATCCTTTAGGATAATGTCATTGCTGACAAAGATTGCTATAATATATGCAGCCTGTGGTAAAGATGGACTACGGGCTGCATTATTAAAAAGGAATAATCAAATGAGAAGTACCATAGGAACAAAATTTCTCCGTACACTGATTGCCGCAGGCTACTTGCTGATGTGCCTGCTGGCAGGTGGCATCATGTACCTGTGGTTTTATGAATGGAAAGAGATTGAAGCATTGGAAACGGAGAACAGACGGATAAACGGTTTCCGTCAGGAGGTGCATCATGTTTACGAAGAAATGACGGGGCTTTCTCTTTTGGGTGAAAGCGTGTTGGAATGGGAAAACAAGGATTTGGAGCATTACCATACCCGGCGCATGGCGGTGGATAACTTGCTCTGCCGATTCAAGACCGTTTATCCGGCGGAACGGATAGACAGAGTGCGCCATCTGTTGGAAAGCAAAGAAACATTACTTCGTGGTATCGTTGAAGTGCTGGACGAACAGGAACGTTTGAATCAGAGGATTGCCGAGCGTGTACCCGTCATTGCCGCAAGGAGCGCACAGGAACAGCCTAAGAAGCCAAAACGCAAAGGCTTCTTAGGCTTGTTCGGCAAGCAAGAAAAGCCGAAGCCGACCGCCACAACCACCATGCTTCATACGCTGAGCCGCAAGGAAATTGCGCAACAACAGGCGCAAAGCCGCCGCTTGTCGGCACACGCCGACAGCCTCGCCATACGCAACAGCGAATTGAATAGGCAACTGCAATCGCTCATCGGGCAGATGGACAGGAAAGTTGAACATGACCTGCAACAGCGAGAAGCCGAGATAACCGCCATGCGTGAACGCTCATTCCTGCAAATCGGAGGACTGACAGGCTTCCTTTTTCTTCTTTTGGTTGTTTCTTATATCATCATCCACAGGAACATACAACGCATAAAGCGGTATAAATCAAAGACTGTCACTCTGATAAGGCAACTCCATGAATCGGATATGCAGAATAGGGAACTGATTTCCTCACGCAAGAAAGCCATGCACACCATTACCCATGAACTGCGCACACCGCTGACCGCCATACACGGCTATGCGGAACTGATAGCCAACGGAGAAAATGCAACGCAGACGGAACGCTATTCGGGCAATATCCGGCAGGCATCGCAACGAATGATTGCCATGTTGAACACGCTGCTTGACTTCTTTCGGTTGGATAGTGGAAAGGAGAGTGCGAATACTTCCCCGTTCCGTTTGCAGGGCATGGCAGACGCTTTATCGGCGGAATTTGCTCCATTGGCAGAGACAAAGGACTTGTGTTTGACGGTGGAATGCAATACCGATGTTATCCTCATGGGCGACAAGGAGCGCATTATGCAGGTTTCCGCAAACCTGTTATCCAATGCCATCAAGTTCACGCAAGCCGGAAGCGTATCGCTCCGCATGGACTACAACGGCAATAACCTTTCCATTGTGGTGGAAGATACAGGCAGCGGTATGAGCGAAGAAGAACAGCAACGGGTGTTCGGAGCATTTGAACGGCTCTCCAACGCCGCCACGCAGGACGGTTTCGGATTAGGATTATCCATCGTGAAACGCATCGTGGATATGTTAGGCGGTACTGTCCGATTGGAAAGCAAGAAAGGTCGGGGCAGTCGTTTCACGATAGAAATACCCATGCAAACCGCTGATATTGCTGTCATCGAAAAGAAAGAAGTGCAAGAACAATATCAAGATCCTTATTCTGAACGTGCCTATTCGGTCATTATGTTGGATGACAACGACATTCTTCTTTCGATGGCAAGGGATATGTATGCCCATTACGGTATCCGTTGTGATGTGTGCACTAATACAAGCGACCTCATGGAAGCCATGCGGACAAAGGACTACGACCTGCTGATTACAGACTTGAAGATGCCGGAAATAAATGGCTTTGAGGTATTGGAACTGCTGCGCTCGTCCCACGTCGGCAACTCGAAGACCATCCCTGTGATTGTCGCCACTGCTTCGGGAAGCTGCACCGAAGAAGAACTGCTGGCTCATGGCTTTTCCGCCTGCCTGTTCAAGCCGTTCGGCCTGTCGGAACTGCTGGCGGTGTCGGGCAAATGCCTTTCAGTATCTTCTGTCAAAAATAACAAAAAGAAACAACCTGACCTTTCTTCTTTATTGGCGTATGGTGACAAGGTGACTATGCTTGACAAACTGAAAACCGAAACGGAAAAGGACATGCAAGCCATCAGCGATGCCGGAGAGCGGTGTGACCGCAAAGAATTGGATATGCAGGTACACCGTTTACGCAGTTCGTGGGCAGTAATCCGTGCGGACAAACCACTATGGGAACTGCACAGACTTCTGCATTCAGACACGGAATGTTCCGATAACGAGATTCAACACACCGTGAATGCTGTATTGGCAATGGGTGACAAGATTGTGGAACAGGCTAAAAAACGAAAGGAAGACGGATTATGAAGGTAATTGTAGTAGAGGACAATCCCGTTTATAACGATTATGTCTGCAACTTCTTGAAGAAAGGCGGCTTCGACACCATGCAGGCGTATCGGCTTTCTAACGCCAAGAAATTGCTGGCAAAGGCAGAGGAAGATAATACTGTGCTTGCCGACTTGCGTCTACCTGATGGTGAGGGTATCGACCTGTTGCGTTGGATGCGCAAGGAAGGGAAGCCGCAGCCGTTCATCATCATGACCGATTACGCCGAGGTGCATACGGCAGTGGAAAGTATGAAACTCGGCTCCGCCGACTATATTCCCAAGCAATTGGTAGAGGACAGGCTTGTTCCTCTCATCCGCTCCATACACAAAGCACAGGAACAGAAAAGGAACAAACAAGTCCCGATATTTGTCCGGCAAGGTACGGCATATCAAGAAATCAAGCGGCGTGTCCGGTTGGTTGCACCCACCCGTATGAGTGTATTGATATTAGGTGAGAACGGTACGGGCAAAGAACATATTGCCCAACACATCCACGCACAGAGCAAACGTGCGGACAAGCCTTTCGTGGCGGTGGACTGTGGTTCGTTGTCCCCGACATTGGCACTGTCCGCATTCTTCGGACACGTCAAAGGTGCATTCACAGGAGCAGATTCTACCCATGTTGGGTATTTTCAAGAAGCCAATGGCGGTACATTGTTTCTTGATGAAGTGGCCAACCTGCCGATGGAAATGCAGCGGATGTTGCTTCGTGCCATACAGGAACGCCGTTATCGCCCCATTGGGACAAAGGGGGACAAGACAGCCGATGTGCGCATCGTGGCGGCAACTAACGAGGACTTGCAAAAGGCAGTCGCCGAAAAGCGTTTCCGCGAAGACTTGCTCTATCGTCTGAAAGAGTACACGATAACCGTGCCTCCGCTTCGCAACTGCCAAGAGGACATCATGCCACTGGCAGAGTTCTTCCTTGAATTTGCGAACAAGGAGTTGGAGCGCAACATCAAGGGCTTTGACGCATCCGCACGGAAAGCCCTGCTCACTTATCCGTGGCCGGGCAACGTGCGCGAACTGAAACAAAAGATACAGGTGGCAGTCCTACATACGGAAGCCGATATGATAACCAAAGAAAATCTGGAGTTTGGCAGTGACGAGACATTATCGTCCTCATCCGCCAGCTTTGCCCTGCGTAACGATGCGGAAGACAAAGAGCGGATTTTACGTGCGTTGAAGCAGGCGAACGGAAACAGAAAGATTGCCGCCGAACTGCTCGGAATAGGACGTACAACGCTGTACAGCAAACTGGAAGAGTATGGATTGAAATACAAATTCAGGCAATCATAGTTGATAATTCATTTAATTTAGATTATTACGAATGTCAATGTTGCAATTTCATCTTCAATAAAGACAGAGGTTTCAAAAAATAATGTTACCTTTGCATACAGAAGAGTTGTTTGACAGTAATGAGCCGCAAAACATTGAAATTAGGACTGTTGCCAAGTCATTACCCTAAAAAACAGATAAACTTATAACGCTCTCATTCTAAATTACCTGCAAATACTTATCGGATTTTAAATAAAAAAAGTCGGATTTATCTATTTTCAATAATAAAATGTCTGAAATTAAAAGTCATGGAGGGTAGAACGCTCTTATATTTGTGAGGACTATGCCAAGAGTAATGCTACTAAACCGCTTATACAGTGCGAATATGCCCATGCTATGGGTAATTCTATGGGTGGATTTAAAGAATATTGGGACCTGATTCGTAAATATCTGAAATTCCAAGGGGCATTTGGGGCTTTTTGTTCAATCAAAGGATAAGGTGGATAATTCTTTTGCCGACTTTGATTGGTTTGAATATATCACATATTAAATTTAGCTTCAAAATAAGGTAAGAAGTCTTGTTGCAAAAAGTGATTATTTTCATTTGTCACGAAAATAATCACTTTTTATCTGAATATTAATATTTCTTTAGTGTGATAACTGTATAGGAATATTTGGGGAATGTATATTGGGTATTTTTACTTTTTATAGGCACTGTTTCAATTTTTGGTGCAACCGTTTCTTTGGCTTCTACTGTATTGTAATCAGTTAATTCGCATCCACCGATAGTCCATATTTTTGCTCTGGACTGGAATTTATATCCGTCTATATTAATTGTTGCCTTTTGGGGCTGGTTTGTTATATTGACTACATAGATTGATAATTCCGATTTATCATCATTGGTTTTAGCCGTTACATCTAATTTCTTATCTTGGCTACTTGTAGCGTCCAGGACGTTAAATAACCAATTGTTGCTCATCATTTCGTCTTCATAGGCAGATGGTTGAAACCAAATCTCATTACTTGTATAATGTACCCGTCCCTGATCCCACATATAGTGCTGTCGGTGTGGCTGTAAAGTGTTTGCTGTACCTAACCACGTAAAACAATCTGCATAGCGTTGTAGAGTGTTCCAATTATGTGCATGAGCCAGTCCACGGTCCCAATCACAACGGCTACCATTTTCTTCCATTGGATATAAAGTGAGTTTGTGGCCTAAATCTTCCAACAATGCATGTTGCAGCGTTATTCCCATCTCATTTTCAAAACCTTTCGTATTGTCTGCAAAGTTAACTGCTCCGCTATAGTGGGGATCCCATCCTAAATTGTTTGCTTTTCCTTTTGAAATAAACCATGCAAACATTTCTTTAGCGAGTTCATATTGAGAACCACCACGGACGTAGCTCTCTAAGCGTGAACCTATATTGAGAGAAGTAATGATGTTCATTTCAGGATCTACTTCCCATGCTGCTTCGGCAAATTTTTTCATACCTTCTACATAGCCTCTTGAGATGGATTGTTCGTTGTGCACTTGAATGTGCTTCAACTTGTAAGGAGTCGGATGTCCATGTGCTGCACGCAGAGCACCCCATTTTGTACTTGTGTCTCCATTCACATATTCCACGAAATCACGAATATCTTCGTATGTCTCGTTGATGTTCATTCCGATCATTACTTGGGCGTCTAATGCTTCTGCAACTTGGAGCATTTCAGTAATGCCGAATGTATGTGTGGCATATGGATTGAAACCGTTGCGGAAACAAATGCGACGCTCATCAATCGGGCCAATCATTTTTTTCCATCGATAGAGGTATGTGTCAACGCCTACATCCACCATTGATCCATTGTAGCGTATAACCGATATGCCTTGTTTTTTAAGTGCATCGATCATCATTTTACGAACAGGAAGACCTTTTACTCGTCCCCACTCTCCTGGTTGCAGAAAAACAAAACCCAGTTCGACTTCTCCTTTATTTTTTAGTGAAATACCAAAACTTCCTTTGGGATCTGTGTTTGATGGGGTCAATTCAAATGTAACTTTTTCATAGGAACCGTCATTCTTTAAAGTATAAGGTTTTTCAGCCAGTATATTTCCTTTTGAGTCACGCAACGATAGATAAACTACATCGGCACCATTGGATTTAAGACGCAAAATACCGTCATAGGGTTTATTTGCTTCCAGATGTATACCTTGTTTGTTCAGCCCTGAATTATAAATACCGATTTCTCCATTGCCATCTGCAAAAGTGATGACTTGATTCTGCCTGCCCATGTAAGCATCTCCTCTTTTTAAAGTAAATTTTCCCTTGGCAGTATTTTTTTGGATTTTATTCCAATAGCGACTGATTTGTTCATCACCGTTAATACGGTCTAAAAGTATCTGTTGGTATTGGGCTGGAATACTATCAAAGATAACGAAACGTCCGTAAAAGTTCAAATCTCCAATCTTCATTGGTTTTACTGGCTTGGGGGGAGTTGCCTGTTGCTCCAATCTTCTTTTACTGTTGGGATTTATTGCTTGATAGTAGCTATCAATTAATTCTCGTGAATTAAAATCATATTTGTCAGACAAGTTATTCCAGGTGGTCCGATTATAGGCATTTGCGGTAGAAAGAAAATGGGGTGTTCTTGTTTCATCCAAAACTACATATACTTGTACATATTGATTAGTAGGAAGATTTAAAAAATCAACATCTACATTCTCTTCGAAAGCTTCTCCGTGAATTAGTTGACTAAATACTCCACCATTAGTCTGATTGTTCAAGTCTTCAATGTTTGCTCCGTTAAAGGTTGCCTTGGCTGTGCCAATCTGCTTGTTGGCATTTACGTTGATTTGGATTGTTTCTTTCACTTGTGCTGATAGTGAAAGGCATATCATCATGCTGAATACTGAAATTAATGCATTCTTCATAATTACATTTTGTTTATAAATACTTTCTAATTAATTATTGTTTTAAAAATTGCCAATTATCCATATATATATTGCCTTTGCCCTTATATACTATGTATAGGTCATTTACACCTTGATTGGGATGAGTACGTGTTTTTATATTTTTCCATGTATTTCCATTGGAAACGGATGATACCGGTAATTTCCCAATTAATAATCCATTTATACCTTCAAGATGTAATTCGATAGTCCCTTCAGATAATAGCATACATTTTATAGAAGCATAAAACTGAGAAGCCCCCTTCTGGAAGTCAACTCCTCGTATTTTTATATACCCTTCATTACTGAAACATACAACGCGGTTTTGTGAATTATCCTCTTTATTCAATGTTTTTATGCCTATGCCTTTAGCCATTGTTTCTGCCTCGTTCGATTGGAATGGGTTAACGTACTTTAATTGAGGAAGTCCATCTTTTGTTATTTTTACCAGTTGTATGCTTCCATCTTCGTTGTGTATGAGTCGATCCAAGCAGATACTTCGCATATATTCACGTGCACGTTTGTCACTTTGTCCTTTTTCATAAGCTACTTGTCTGTTATGGTAAGCTATATACCAGTTTTTTTTAAACTGAAAAATTGAATGGTGGTTATTATAACCATCATTTGAGGGCGGGTTAGGTAAAATAATGCCAGGTTCTTTGAATATCCCTACTGGAGATTCTCCAACTACATATTCGATACTGGCAGGTTTACCGAAATAATGGCCGGCGTATGAATAGTAATATTTATCTTTAAATTTATGCATAAAGGATGCCTCAAAGAAACCGGGAGTATTGGGATGTATAGCAGCTCCATCAACTTCTACCATGTTGCTTTTCAACTTGATAATGCGCGAGTTGTTTGGATGTGCTCCTCCGAAATACATATAAGGTTGACCATCATCTTCAATCCATACGCAAGGATCGAAACACCATATTCCCCAGTTCTCACTTCCTTGTAATGCACCACGAACATTACGTTCATTTTTTATCAGATTACCATGGGAGTCTTTTGCAAGAACTCCCGGTGTGCTGAAATCAACTATTGGTCCATCATTTGGATCATAATAGGGACCTATTGGTGATTCACTGGTTGCGACTCCTATTCCTTGGTCACCATTGCCATAATACAAGAAAAACTTGCCTTCATGAAAAACAACGCAAGGAGCCCAAGTAAATCGGGGAGCCCATTTGGCATTTTCAATACTGAATACTTCACCATGATCTGTCCAATTTTTGAGGTCATCAGTAGAAATGCATGTAATATCTCTCATGAAATATCCATATCCTTTATCAGGATGATAAGTATCATGAGAACAGAATAGATATAAACGACCATTGTATTCAATGCCCGATGGGTCTGCTGCATATTGTTGCCAGAATAGTGGATAATCGGCTTTTAGACTAACAATAAAGAAGAAGCTAATAAAATAAATCAAAGCTCTTTTCATAAAATACATGTATTATATTGTTAAGAATTAAATAACTATTTGATTATCATCTATCTCTGTCGAATACGTTCCATAAATAAGAATACATGGGGAAGAACGATAGGGACCATTTCGCTATGTCCCTCATTTACTTCCATATACTCCACAGGAAAATCACGTTCTGCCATTAATTGATGTATTAAACGGCTACTTCTACCGGCGGCTTTACTCCCTTCTGAAATAAATACAGGTATATTTCGGATATCATCCCAAGGATAGCCATGTTCAAGTACAAAGGGACCTGACATAGGTGCCAGTCCTTTCCAGTAACCGGCGTATTTGGCCCCTAAATACCAAGTTCCACCTGCGCCCATGGAATGGCCGATTAAGAACAAGGCATCCCGGTTTACCGGGTATTCTGCCAAGACTAACTCCAAAACATTGATGACATCTTTTTCACTCAATATTTGAGCTTCTTTAGAATGAATTTTATTTCTTCCATCAGCAATAATCTTGGCAGTTTCCTTTTGTTCACCAAATACGGCAGGGAGCAGTAAGTTATTACCGTAAGCTGCGTGGCAACCTAAAGGAGAAACTAGTAGATATCCATACTTATCTGCTAATTTGACCAATTGTTTGTCATTCGCATCTAAATAGGAACTTTCATCATTCCATCCTCCATGGAGAAACATAACTAACGGAAGCTTTTTTTTACCATCCCAATTTTGAGGAACACATACTCTGTAAGGCATCATTTCATTAGCTTCTTTAAAAAAATAGCTGCGATGTTGATCTCCCTTTTGTCTCCAACTTTTAGCAGTCGAATCAACCAATGATTTGGCCATTTCTTGGGATGCTTTTATTTGAGCTTCTGCATCTAACATAGTACCAAATGCTATTTGGGGAATGGGGTTGTATTGAGCAAAACTATGATTAAATAATCCGATAGTTATAAGAATTGATAAAATTAGCTTTTTCATGACTTTATTTGCTTCCAATTAATTCATTTTATTTCCTTGTAAATTTTTATTGTTATTCAATTCTTGTTGGGGAAAAGGATAATACATTGCTTTTTCTGACCATCCTAAATTTTTTATAGATTGTAGCCATTTTTCATCGGCCATTCCCCATCGGAGTAAATCGAAATAGCGCAAATATTCTCCACAAAATTCTACATATCTTTCATGAACAATTAGATTTTTAATATTATTCATTGGAATTCCATTTATTACTATTCCAGAGGCTAAAAATGTTTCAACGTCAGGTATTGTTCCTGGTGAATGTTGATACCATAGATGAGGTTGTTCTGAAGGAACTATATTATTAGCACGAGACCGAATCATTTGTATCCAATATTTAGGTCCATTAGGATCATTTATTGGCAACTTATCCTTTCCCGCTTCATGTAAACATTCAGCATACATTAATAGTACATCTGCATATCGCATTAATCTTTCATTATTTTCGTTTGCAATGTTTCCCATTTGATAGTCTGGGCAATATTTACGTGTTCCATAAAGAGGTATATTTATAGGGAGCATTTTATACATATAATCCCAATCGGCAATATGTCCATTAAGCTCTGTATAGTGTGCTCCTTCAGGGCACCATAAGGTCATAAACTTTCTAGGATCACCTGCCTCAAACTCATTAAAGGTTCGTTGGTTAGGAGCTAAATTCCACCATGCATTACCTGTGCCGCTAGGCAATCCAATCATTTGCCACCTTAACGAATAAGATTGTTCAAAAAAGTCAGCACCCAATGAATATTGAATTTCAAAAAGTGATTCAGGATTATTTTCATATTCACCTCCCATAGAATTTGCTCGGAAATTGTCTACTAAAGAATATTCATTACTATCAATGATTTCTTTTAAAATTCTTTCTGCTTTAACGAATTCTGCAATATTTCCTTTTTCCAATATGGGACGATATAAATAAGCTCTAGCCAAGTAGGCTTGTGCAGCACCCTTTGTTGCTCTACCTATATGATCTGCATTTTGATACATTATGCTTCTTAAAGGTAAAAGTTCTGAAGCTTTTAAAAAGTCATTAGTAATGAGTTGATAGATCTCACCTGGTTGAGAATTGCCTTTATAATAATCTTTTGCATCATTTACCGGATGATCATATAGTGGAATT
>ERZ779762.21-NODE-21-length-87344-cov-4.565661_pt1 | contig 87344 bp, 76 predicted proteins | sample MGYA00511887_ERZ779762 | MGnify/ENA primary metagenome ERZ779762 (study PRJEB29588, sample SAMEA2163052) | human gut metagenome | biome: human gut; feature: human-associated habitat; material: faeces | place: Denmark | collected 2008/2010 ...
CCGTAAATCCGATAATCAGCATTTCACCCAGAATGGATGATTGTGGGCCCAGCGTCGGTTTACCTACACCGGTAGGCAGGCTTTCGCTTACAACAGCCAGCTTCTCGCTAACAATTTGCCGGGCCAGATAAATATCCGTATCCCAATCGAATTCTACCCATACTACTGAGAATCCATTGGTAGATGAAGAACGTACGCGGCGCACACCTGTTGCACCGTTCACTGCTGTTTCAACAGGAAATGTGACGAGTTGTTCCACTTCTTCTGCCGCCATACCGTTTGCCTCAGTCATGATGACAACCGTAGGCGCATTGAGATCTGGAAATACGTCCACTTCCGTGTGCATGGCGGTGTAAGTTCCGCCTATCAGTAACAACACCGAGGCCACAAGCACCAGGATGCGGTTATGAAGTGAGAAATGTATAATCTTGTTTAACATGTTGATTAAAGTGTTAGAGTGTTAATGTGATAATGTGATAGGGTGAAGTTGCTTTATCACTCTATAACTTCATCACTTACCACTGTTTTTTTAGTGTTCGTGACTGTGTGCCGGTATTGCATTTGTAGCGCTTGCCAGTTTCACTTGATAAGCTCCTTCGGTTACCACGCGGTCTCCTGCTTTTACACCTGAGAGAATCTGTACGCTTTCACCGTTATCGGCTCCAAGGGTCACGAGTTGTTTCTTATATCCTTCTTCATCCAGTTGCAGGTAGACAAAGAAACTGCCTTGTTCTTCAGTCAATGCTGAATGGGGTAGGGATATTACATTTTCTATAGGGGAAGACAATAAGAAGATTTCTACAAAGGAACCGGGGATGATATCACCTTTGTTGTCAAACTCAAAGGTTACAGGTACATAATATCCACCGTCTCCCCCCGAGGCTTTGCCATAGGAGAGAAGACGTCCGTCTAAGTCTTTCAATGCGTATACCTTATTATTATAAGGAGTACAGAAGTTAGCAGAACCAATAGTACGAAGATATTGGTAATATTTCTCTGAAACGTCAGCACGCAAGAATAATTTGCGGTTTTGCGTAATGCTGACTAACGGTTGTCCCACCGCTACGTAATCGCCTTCTTTCACTAACAGGCTTTTTACATACCCACTGATGGGGGAAACCACGGCTTGCCCGCTTGCCGAACTGTTTTTGGCTACGGCTTCGTAGCTGATACGTGCATTCTCATACGCTTGTTCAGCCTGAGCGAAATCCTTTTCAGAAACAATCTTATTTCCTACGAGGGCTTTCATACGCTCGTATTCTTTCTTGGAAACTTCATAGGCGATGCGCGCCCGTTCTACCGGATCACCATCCGCCATATTTTTAGAAGACAATATAACCAGCGGTGCTCCTTTACTGACACTCATGCCTTCAATAATCTTTCCGCGGAAAGATACCACGCCTGCTACGGTTGCTACAGCAACACTCTCATCTCCCTGTGCTGCCATTACCTGGCCGCTGGTTTTTATAACTTGATGGAAAATTCCCGGTTCTACAACATTGGATTTTACTCCGGCAGCCTGCGCCTTTGCGGGGGGCAGAATGATTTCGTCGCTATGTCCGGCTGCTGCTACTTCACCGTGGTCATGTCCATCGTGGTCGTGGTCGTCACCTTCGTGATTGTGGTCTTCGCTCTCATGATCATGCTCGCAACCTTCGTGCTCATGCTTTTCTGTTTCATGATTATGACCTTCGTGTCCGTCGCCGGATTTACTATTGCAGGAACCCAATAGGAATAGACCCATGACTCCCATAAAAAGAATTTTTTTCATGATGATATTTTTATGTTCTTACTTTTATCAGTGTGCAAAATTAGAGATAAAAGCCTGCAATAAAGTTGCAGACTTTACGATAAAGTAAGAACACACGGAGGTGCGCGAAGTCCTGTGGCACGTGTAAGATACGTGCCATGAAGTGATTCCTGGTATATGCAGTCCTGTCTTTGCCCGCTTTCTTCGGGTAGGACTAATAATCGGAGGAGTGGTTCGGAAAACAATGTAATAACCAGCGGAAAGTCCGGATGTGCCCATCCATTGTCCGAGCTGGGAGTTTGCTGGAAGAAGTGAGTCGTTACACATCCCGTATCGCAACAGCAATGTTCGTTATCCGAGTTGTGTTGTTGTCCGCAACAATCGGGAGCTATATCATTCTTCATGCATATCAACCCGTTGTTGTGGTGGTGATGAGGAATAACCGGCACTACCAGCATGACCATGCTGATGAACATTAGGAAAAATGTTATATACCGTTTCTTCTGCATCTTAATTTTTTAATAGCGGACAAAGATAGAGGTTAACGGCTTAATTACCAAATGTTAGTTATTAAAAAGCCTTGAATAATCCATTTAAACCTTCACTCATACTGGGATGGGTGAATATAAAGCTACGTAAAGCTGAAGATTTCTGTCCGGTCTTTATGGCAAACGCTACCAGATTAATAAGTTCCGGTGCATTCACACAAAAGAGGGAACAGCCCAGAATTTTCTCTGTATCCGTATTTACGATAGCTTTCAACATGCCATCCATATTCTGCAAAGTACGCGCACGCGGAATAGCTGAGGCTGGCAAACGTGATATCTTGATAGGATAACCTCGTTTCACAGCATCTTCCTCTGTCAGACCGATATGTGCCATCGGAGGATCTGTGAAGATGGCGTAAGGCACAGGATTGCGGTCGTTGATAGATCGTTCCTTATTACCGAATAAATGATTCAGGATAATGCGGGAGTCATCGATGGAAAGGTAATCATACATTTCTCCGCCTCTCACATCCCCCAAAGCCCAGATATGTGGTACAGTAGTGCGTAATTGTTCATTTACAATTATTGCTCCCTGTGCGTTGACTTGTACTCTGGCTTTTTCCAGATGCAGATCATCTATCATCGGTTTACGGCCTGTTGCAATGAGCAGGGCATCTCCTTCCAGAAAATAAGGTGTATCGTCCGAGGCATCCGTATAGGCAGCTGTGATACCGTCTGCTGTATCATGCAATGACTGCACGCGGGCATTCAGGCGTATCTCTATATTTTTCCTTTTTAAACTTTCCTGCATGTATTCGGCAATCTCCCGGTCTGCTTTTGGCAGGAAACGTTTACCGGCTTCCAGAATAGTGACCTTACTGCCGAATCCGGCATACATGGTTGCGAATTCCAGTCCGATGGCACCACTGCCTATGATTAGTAAATGTTGGGGAAGAACATCTGCATGGAGTAATGTTTCACTGGTATATACATATTTACTATCTCTTAATCCGTCTAGATCCGGCAGGATAGGTATAGAACCGGTATTGATAAATATTTCTTTTCCTTCCAGTTCGAAAGATTTTTCATCCTTTCCGGATGCAAGAGTTACTTTCACCGTATCTTCGCATACAAAAGAAGCGGTTCCGTCATACAATGTGATATTAGGGTTGCCTGTCAGACTCTCGACATTCTTTTCCCGTAGGTACATGACCAACTTATCTTTGCGTTTCAGAGCAAGAGAATATAACTTGGACTGTTTTTCATAATCATTCTGGTAGATACGCTCAGCAAATTCAGCTTCGTGTATCATGGTTTTGGTAGGGATGCATCCTACGTTTATACAAGTCCCACCGTACATTTCAGGGGAACGTTCTATAACCGCCACTTTCCAGTTGCGGTTGGCTAATTCGGCTGCCAGTAATTTTCCACCTTTCCCAAATCCTATTATTATTGCGTCATATCGTTTCATTATTCTCGTAGTTAAAGGTTTATGGAAATAAAACACTATGACGCAAGAAAAGTTGCTGAAGCCCTGTTAAGGAACGTTTACCTTTCCAGTTCGCGGAGCGACTCCATTTTCTTCTTTTCCAGGAATTCGTAGATACCGCTCAGGTGTTCTTTCACTTGTTTATTACCGAATTCATAGACCTTGGTAACCAGCCCGTCCAAGAAGTCACGGTCGTGGCTTACAACAATCAGTGTACCATCAAAATCCAGCAGAGCTTGCTTCAGGATATCTTTAGTTTTCATGTCCAGGTGGTTTGTCGGCTCATCCAGAATCAGCAGGTTCACCGGTTCCAGCAGCAACTTAATCATAGCAAGCCGGGTGCGTTCTCCACCGGAAAGCACTTTCACCTTTTTCATGGATTGTTCAGGGCCGCCAAACATAAAAGCACCCAGTAAGTCGCGTATCTTGTTACGTATTTCACCTTTTGCCACATCGTCAATCGTTTGGAATACCGTAAGGTTCTCATCCAACATAGACGCTTGGTTCTGTGCGAAATAGCCGATCTGTACATTGTGCCCTAGTGTCAGTGTACCGTCGTGCTCAATCTCTTTCATGATACACTTCACCAGCGTAGACTTACCCTCACCGTTTTTACCGACAAAGGCTAATTTGTCTCCTCGTTCCACAGTCAGCGTAGCATTCTTGAATACTACATGGTCACCATAGGTTTTGCCCACGTTTTCCATGATTACAGGATAGTTACCTGAGCGTGGTGATGGCGGGAACTTCAGCCGTAATGCCGAAGTATCTTCCTCATCCACTTCCAGGATTTCCAGTTTCTCCAGCATCTTTACGCGGCTTTGCACTTGCAGAGTTTTGGAATAAGTGCCTTTGAAGCGTTCGATGAAGTCTTTGGTTTCGGCTATGAACTTCTGTTGTTCGTCATACGCCTTTTGCTGTTGTTCGCGACGTTCTTTGCGGAGTTCCAGATATTTGGAGTAATTTACTTTATAGTCATAAATCCGTCCCATTGTCACCTCAATAGTACGGGTAGTGATGTTATCCACAAATTTACGGTCGTGGCTGATGACGATGACAGCCTTACCATTATTGATGAGGAAATCTTCCAGCCACTGGATACTTTCAATATCGAGGTGATTGGTAGGCTCATCCAGCAACAACACATCTGGTTTCTGCAGCAGCAACTTGGCAAGTTCGATGCGCATACGCCATCCACCGCTGAAGTCACTGGTCTGACGGTCAAAGTCTTCGCGTGTGAAGCCGAGTCCTAACAAAGCTTTTTCCACATCTTCCTCATAGTTGGTGGAGTCGATGGAGTAAAATTTCTCACTCAGGGCAGAAACCGTTTCGATCAGTTCCATATAACTGTCGCTTTCATAATCGGTACGTGTTTCCAACTCCTTGTTGAGGCGTCCTATCTCTGCTTCCATCTCATGCAGATGCGAGAAAGCCTGTGCTGTTTCCTGAAATACAGTCCGTCCGTCTTCCGTCATCAAGTGCTGTGGCAGATAAGCGATTACACTGTCTTTGGGTGCTGAAATTTTACCCCGGGTAGGTTGGCGTACTCCTGCCAGAATTTTCAGTAAGGTACTTTTCCCCGCTCCGTTCTTTCCCATCAGGGCGATGCGGTCTTTTTCATTAATAACGAAGGAGATATCACTGAATAAGGTGGTGCCGCCAAATTCTACGGCCAGTCCGTCTATTGAAATCATACTCTATTTTTAAATTGAGGCGCAAAGATAGTACAAACTAGGAATAGAATAAAATGAACCCGTCCATTTTTTATGTTGGGATGCAGTTTATCTTTGGTCAAAAGATAATGCATTTATATTATTTTTAGTATCTTTGCCTCGTATAAACAAAACACCTTGGTCATGGAAACAGTGAATTTATCGGAAGATTACCGTCCGCTCATACTGGTAGCGGAAGATGATGATAGCAACTTTAAATTGATAAAAGCTATTATTGGCAAGAAATGCGAGATATTGTGGGCAAAGAACGGTGAAGAGATGGTTGGTCTGTTCAAAGAGAACCGTGGAAAGACAGCTGCTATCCTTATGGATATCAAAATGCCTATTATGAATGGTCTGGAAGCGACAAAGATTATCCGCGAAGAAGAGAAAGAACTTCCTATCATTATGCAGACTGCCTATGCTTTTACGGCTGACCGTGAAAATGCAATGGCTGCTGGTGCTTCGGAAGTATTGGTGAAACCCATTACGTTGAGCGCATTGCGTACTTGCCTGAGCAAGTTCCTGCCGCAATTGCAGTGGTAACAGAACTTTCATAGCATAATGATATTATAATGAGCGCGGGATGACTTCATAATGTAGTTGTCACGCGTTTGTTATTTTGCGCCTTCACCTTGTGCGATAAATATGTTTCAGCCAATATTCAAATACGGGGTCTTGCAGTTCTATTCGGTTGCCTGGTAGAATATCAATCAAATCCTTTTCAGTTGCTGCCTTTTTCAAATTTTTAATATTGGCAGATGTCCCCAATTGGTATTTCATGAGTACTTCTTTTGATGAGAAGTTTGTGATCCCGTCGGCGACTGCCAGCAGAAAATTGATTTGCCGTGGTGTCAACGTATCGATGATATTGGCAAAAAGCAGACTAAGCTGACCAATCATATCACTGAAGGCTTCGTCAACCACTTCGGCTGAGACAGTGGTTTCGGTCCTGAACCATACCTGCTGACTTAATTGTTGGGTATAATAGGGATGGTTTTTCATCCGATCGGCAATCATGCCGCACAGTTCTTCTGAAATATCCTTTCCAGTTTCAGAAAACTTTCTTCCTATAAATTCTATCCAATCTTCCTTTGGTATTTTTTCCAGAAACAAGATATCTCCGAATTTATAAAAAGGCATGTTGTAATCCCATAATGAAATGAATGATATTGATTCTTCTGACAAAGATAGGAATAAAGATTAAAAAACAAAGTATGTAATCAATCGATTTCAAATCAAATGATTTCAAATCGATTGATTACATACTTTATGCCTTTGGAGTCACTGTTGTTACTTTGTTATCGTCTACGTGTTTATTTTCCTTGTTCTGTTTCTTCTCTTTCCTGCATCTTTCGTTTCACGAATTCTATCTTCAAGTTCGCCTCTTCCATCTCTTTTTTTATCTGAGTGATGGATGAAAGTATCTGTGCCAGTTCATAAACCCCTGCCAATGCCTGGCGGTCTATCGGAGACATAGTAGTGGAGTAGGAGCGTTCGCCTTGATAGTTCACTTTGATATTCTTGTCCTTGTTCAAGTAAAGGAATCCTATTACATTACCATCTTCTCCCATTTTGAAGTCCGCCTTTTCTATTTTTTCTCCCAAATCGGTGGTTTCATAACCATCTTTGGAAGCAGGTGTCTCAGCAAAACTGCCATCAGGGGCGACCACTTTTACGCCTACATGGTGAATATTGCTGGGACCGCAATAAATGGAAGTCATGCTCATTTGCCCGGTTTCATTCACTTGGAAACGTAGATAGGAACGATGCAGATTCTTCTCTATAACTTGTGAAGGGTGCAAATAGTTACCTATTTGTTGATATTCGGCATCTTTTTCAAGTGTGAATTTACCCTTCAGGGCATCCAGTTCTCCTTGTTTTTGTTGAAGCAGGCTATCCAGGTAAACAAGTGTTTTTTCTTGCTCCTTCAGTTCCACTTGTTGCATCAATCCGATGCCCTCCCGGCGGGTTTCAAAAGCTTTGGGATATAGTATTTTAATGCTATCTATCTGCATCTTTGCTTCGCTAAAGTCTCCCCGTTCGAAGGCTGCGCGGGCTGTTTGCAGTTTCTCACCTGCTTTCTTCTCTACATTTTCACAAGATAAGAGCGTGCAGCAGAGGCACGCAAGAAGCGTCACTTTCTTCATAATTACTGTTGTTCTGTTAGTGAGGACAAAATTAGAAATAATATCCGTATCTTTGCACTCTGAAAATAGATAAATAGTATTTTAGTTTTCCGGAGATATCGGAAATTTAGAACAATCTGATACCCGGGCCGTACCAACTCCGTATCAAGCCCGTACCAACTCCATACCAAGTCCAAGTGTATAGACACGGAGTAACTACGGAGATGATAGGGATCAGATAAGAATGGAGAGAGGAGAGGCCGGGAATATAGACCAAAAACAGTGCTACTTTCTCCGATGAAAACTAAATAATTATTTTAAAAAGTATAGTATGATAGAATTGACGGCAGAAGAACTGAAACAGCATTTCAGCGACGATATATTCAAACGGATATCCGAGACAGCAGATGAATTGGGATTGGAATGTTATGTAGTCGGCGGATATGTGCGCGATATTTTCCTGCAACGCCCTTCTAAGGATATTGATGTTGTAGTAGTAGGTAGTGGTATAGAGATGGCCGAAGCGCTGGGTAAACGCTTGGGACGTGGAGCACACGTAGCCCTGTTTAAGAATTTTGGTACCGCACAAGTAAAATACCGTGGTATAGAAGTGGAGTTTGTTGGTGCACGTAAGGAGTCTTATCAGCGCGACTCCCGTAAGCCCATCGTTGAAGACGGTACATTGGAAGACGATCAGAATCGGCGGGATTTTACTATCAATGCATTGGCTGTCTGCCTGAATCAGAGCCGGTTCGGAGAATTGGTAGACCCTTTCGGTGGTATAGAAGATCTGAAAGAAAAAACAATCCGTACTCCTCTTGACCCGGATATTACATTTAGTGACGACCCATTGCGCATGATGCGGTGCATCCGTTTTGCCACTCAGCTGAACTTTTATATTGATGATACTACATTTGAGTCTTTGTGCCGCAACTGTGGGCGTATATCCATTATCTCCAAGGAGCGTATTGCCGATGAACTTAATAAGATAATACTTTCTCCGATTCCCTCTAAAGGGTTTATAGATTTGGACCGTTCCGGTTTGTTGTCCCTGATTTTTCCGGAACTGGCTGCCCTTCAAGGTGTGGAAACACGTAATGGGCGGGCACATAAGGACAATTTCTATCACACATTGGAAGTACTCGATAACATCAGTCGTAAAACGGATAATCTTTGGTTACGGTGGGCTGCACTGCTGCATGATATAGCCAAACCCGCCACTAAACGTTGGGAGCCTCGTGCGGGCTGGACTTTCCATAATCATAATTTTATTGGTGAGAAGATGGTTCCTGAGATTTTCCGGAAGATGAAGCTGCCGATGAATGAGAAGATGAAGTATGTACAGAAGTTGGTGAGTCTGCATATGCGCCCTATTGTGATAGCGGATGATGTGGTAACCGATTCTGCTGTCCGCCGTCTTCTTTTTGAAGCCGGAGATGATATTGATGATTTGATGACATTGTGTGAAGCTGATATCACTTCTAAAAATATGGAGCGTAAGCAGCGATTTCTGAATAACTTCCAGTTGGTACGCCAGAAGTTGAAAGACCTCGAAGAGCGTGACCGAGTCCGCAATTTCCAACCGCCTGTCAGTGGAGAAGAGATTATGGAAACTTTCAATCTGGAACCCTGCCGGGAAGTGGGGGCTTTGAAAAGTGCCATTAAAGATGCCATTCTGGATGGGGTGATTCCCAATGAATACGAAGCGGCACGGGCTTTTATGATGAAACGGGCAGCAAAAATGGGAATCAGCTACAAGTTACGAGCTACGAGTGACGAGTAGTTGCGCAGTTACTCGCTCTCTCCTGTCACCGCGCAGTTACTCGTCACTCGTAGTTTGTCACTCGTAGCTACTCCCCATCTGTCAGTTGGAACTTACGGCTTACCTTCATCAGGTTAATAGTGTAAGTAACAACATTTTGTGCTTCCTGTATCATTGTCAGATATACCATGCTGACTTTGATACTGCCGGATTGAGTTTGGATGCGTTGTAATTCTTCCCGTTTCAGGTGCGACAGCTGTCCGTTCAGATCATTCGCTTTCCGAAGTTCATTTTCAAAATCCTCATAATCATTGTTCTCCATCTTATGGCGGCAGATCTGTAGTAAGTAAACGATATCTTCCGTTACATCAGAGAATTCACCTTTCTGGATGGTATCCAATGGCTTGAAATTATTGTCGATGTGTTCCAGACAGGGTTCGCAGAGGCGTCCGATACTGTAAACCAGTTCGCTGGCAAAATCATTGCCCTGATAAAAGTAAAGACCTTTTTCTAATACGGTGTTATTGTCTAAACGGCACATCGCAAGAGTACCTGTACGTTTCATTTGTTTAATGAGTTGTTTCTCAAATTTTACCGATCCCATGGCACGACGCAGACCGCGCAGGTTCTCATGTAAGAAAGCAGTAACCGTGCGTTCGAAGTTCTCTTCTGTGAACTCCAATATCTTAACCAGTTCTTCGCGGGTATGCTTGCGCAGCAAATCCAGGATTTCTGTATTGTTATTACTCTGCATTAACTGTTTGATGGTCTCGTTACCCTTTTCTTTGGCTTTGCGTTTCTTGTACATTACCTGGCTGCGGATCAGTGTGAATATTGCCAGGCCGATCAGTGCTATGATAGCAAACGTGCCTCCGAAATGGATAACCATAGCTACAAAGAAACAGATGGTAAATGCCGCACCGGCAGTGATGAACCAGCCACCGATTACACTGAGTACTCCTGTTATACGGAATACGGCAGAGTCACGTCCCCAGGCCCGGTCGGCAAGTGAGGTACCCATGGCAACCATGAACGTTACGTAAGTGGTGGAAAGAGGAAGTTTCAATGAAGTACCTAAAGCAATGAGCAGGCCGGCCAGTACCAGATTTACCGAAGCGCGAACCAAGTCGAAAGCTGCACCATCGGCAATGATGGCCTCGTCTTTACGGAAGCGGGTATCGAGCCAGCGTTTCGTGCCTTCGGGCATTACTTTGGATATTCCGTTGGATAATGTCATACTGAAGCGTACCAGTGTACGGGCGATAGGGGTACTTCCGAAGTTTTCTTCTCCTTCATCCTGACGGGCAAGGTCGACGGAAGTTTTGATTACATTATGCGCTTTTTTAGAAGTACAAAGGGCATATACCATGATGACACCTGCTCCAAAGAGGAAATACCACGGTGTCTTGGCCGGGCCGAGGAGTGAAGTCATCAGAAAACCGTCCGGCGAACTGCCTGCTCCGTTGGTGGTAAAGTCTATGAAAGAGGAATAACCAGCTAAGGGTACACCTATAAAGTTTACGAGGTCATTGCCGGCAAAGGCGAGTGCCAATGCGAAAGTACCCAGCAGCACCACTACTTTGAATACATTTACTTTGAGCCAGTGCAACACCTGCATGAGTATCGTAAAGAAAATGAAACAGCTACCGATCAGCATTGCCGTGTTATCCTGTATCCACTGTTTGTTGTCAGCAGTCATGAATGAACTGTCTTTCAACCCCTTTATCAGCATAAAGTAGATGATGGATGTAACAGCAATACCTCCGAAGATACCAATGCTGTATTTCATCCTCTTTTTGTAGTTGAAAGTGAATATTACACGTGCCAGCCATTGTACCAGCATACCGAAGAAGAAAGCAATGGCGACGGAGACGAAGATGGCCATAATGACGGATAGGGCTTTGTCTGTGTTGATGAGATCACCAAGCCCCAGTGTGTCGCTACTGTTTACTTTGATGAGCGCCAGGGCGAATGTTCCTCCGAGTAGCTCGAATACCATAGACACGGTAGTGGAAGTAGGCATACCCATTGTGTTGAAGACATCCAGTAAGACTACGTCCGTTAGCATCACGGCAAGCAGGATACACATGATTTCGGCAAAATAAAAGTGCTGTGGCTGATAGATACCGTGCCGTGCAATATCCATCATGCCGTTGGACAATGCTGCACCGATGAATACGCCTATACCGGCGATAAACAACACGGTTTTGAAAGATGCAGCTTTTGCACCGACTGATGATTGGAGAAAATTGACTGCATCATTACTGACGCCCACGATGAGGTCGAACACCGCAAGGACGAACAGGAAGATGACAATGCATAGATAAATAGTTTCCATAATGATGTATTTTATTTCTGGCTGCAAAGGAACGGAAACCGTGTTGCAGCGAGGTGTCATACATATTACAGAAATGTTACAAAACTATTCAATCTTCTCTTTCAGGTATTCATAAAAGGTATACTGCGAACGTACTTTTTCTTTCAGCGGATGGGCCGATTTCCAGCAGTTATGCAAATTTTCATCCACAAAACAGGCTTTGCGCTTGTCTGAAAGCTGGATGGAGAGTATGTCTATCAGTTCTTGCTTGGCATCGGGGTCCAGTATAGGGGTCACGGCTTCAATGCGGCGGTACAGGTTACGCCGCATCCAGTCCGGTGAACCGAGGAAGAGCTTCGGATTGCCACCATTACCGAAGTACCATATACGGGCATGTTCCAGAAATGTATCCACAATACGTGTTACACGAATGTTACGACTGTATTTCTGTCCCGGTATCAGGCAGCAAATGCCGCGTACGATCAGGTCTATTTCCACACCGGCCTGTGAGGCTTCATACAGGCGGTCTATCATGGTGGGGTCCTGTAGCGCGTTCATTTTAAGAATGATCCGGCCTTTCTTACCCTTCCTTGCCAGTTCCATTTCATGATCGATGAGGCGGTTCAGTTCCGGTATCAGGTTGAAGCGTGCCACCAGTAACCGGTGGAATACAGGATTCTCTTTCCCCCGTAAGGTGCGGAACAGATTGTGAAGGTCGTTGACGATGATGGGATTGCAGGTGAAGAGTCCGCTGTCGGCATACAGTGTGGCGGTCTTTTCATTGAAATTCCCGGTGCTGATATATGCATAGCTGGTCAGTTTTTTATCCTCTTTGTCACGGCGCAAGACGAGGGCAACTTTGGCATGTACTTTTAATTTGGGTATACTATATATAATATTGATACCCGATGCTTTCATCATTTCGGCGGTGGCAAGGTTATTTTCTTCATCGAAGCGGGCTTTCAGTTCCACGAAGACTGTGACTTTCTTCCCATTCTGGGCGGCAGCTATCAGGGTATTGATAACAGCGGAGTTTTCCGCCACCCGGTATTGGGTTACCATGATTTCGCGTACGGTAGGTTCGTGCACCGCCTCGTACAGGAAGTGGATGAAGTGCTCGAAAGAGTGGTAAGGGTAATGCAATAACAGATCCTTCTTCTCTACATATTGAAAAATGGACTCCCGTTCGTTGAGGCATGTCAGCTTCATCGGTTGCGGTTTCCGGATGGGATGGATATTCGGATTCGGATTGGGCAGATGTCGTAAGTCTTCCAGATTCAGGTGCTTATCCCCTGGAACCAGTTCGCGGCGGTCGATATGGAAAGCATCTATTAGGTAGTCGAGGAAGTCCTGCGGCATGGCACGATCGTACACAAAACGGCAGACATCTCCTATCTTGCGCTTTTTCACCTTGGTCTTCACTTGTTCTATGATTTCGGAAGTATTGGCGGCATCGTCTATCAGTATATCCGCATCGCGCGAAATCTTGATACAATAACTGCTGTCCACATCATAACCGGGAAAGATCACATCCAGATTGGCCTTGATGATATCTTCGATGAACATCAGGTAATAGTTGTTCCCCACTTTGGGTAGTTCGATGAAACGGGGTACTTTGCTGTAAGGTTGCTTCATCACGAAGTACTGCGTACGTCCGGGAGCACCGGGCGGCAATCCTTTCAGGTGAAGGCGGACGGCCAGATACAGGCGGTTGTCTCGCAGGAAGGAGATAACCTTATCTTTGGAAACAGGTACGGGCTGCAGGAAAGGGAAGATTTCTTCCCGGAAAAAACGTCGTACAAAGTCACGATGAAACGGTTCTACGTTGCGGCTCTGATAAAAGATGATATGGTTTTTCTTCAGGGCAGGAAGTATTTTCTGTTCATAGATGCGGATACGGTCCTCCATCTGGCGGTTTACTTCAAGATTGATTGCGTCTACCAGTTCAATGGTCGATTGTACTGTTTCCTCGTCACTTTGTGCGGCACCGGTAGCTATTGCCTTATGGTCGGCAACGCGTATTTTGTAGAATTCCTCCAAGTTGGAAGAATAAATGGATATAAAGTTAATGCGTTCGTATAGTGGAAGAGTATCATCTTCCGCTTCCAGCAGGACACGGTAGTTGAATGACAGCCAACTGATGTCCCGTTTAAAATATTGATATTGGTTTTCCATGGTTTCATCAAGATTTGCCCAAATATAGTTACCTTTGCACAGATAAACAAAAGAAAGATGACAAAAGTTGGTTTATTATCCGATACACACGGCTATTGGGATGAAAAATATCTGCAATATTTTGAGACGTGTGATGAAATCTGGCATGCCGGTGACATCGGTTCGCTGGAGGTGGCCCGGAAGCTGGAGACATTCCGTCCTTTCCGTGCCGTGTATGGTAACATCGACGGGCAAGACATCCGTCAGGTCTATCCGCAAATCAACCGCTTCACGGTCGATGGTGCCGAGGTCTTGATAAAGCATATCGGCGGTTATCCCGGCAATTATGATCCCTCCATACGAGGCAGTATCTTGGTGCATCCGCCTAAGCTTTTCATCAGCGGACACTCCCATATACTAAAGGTAAAGTATGACAAAACACTTGATATGCTGCACATCAATCCTGGTGCTGCAGGTATCTCCGGATTCCATAAAGTACGTACCATGGTGCGCTTTATTGTGGATAACGGAGTGTTCAAGGACCTTGAAGTGATAGAATTGGCAGGGTGAGAAAGCTCCTAAAAATAATTTAAATTATTTTGTACTGCATTCCGTTTGCATTATCTTTGTAGCCTGAATAGATCACCGAGAGCCGTGGGGCGTTGTCCTCCTTCTTATTTTATTCTATATTTGTATCAACCGAAAAAAGAACTGAAATATGAAAGGAATTATTCTTGCCGGTGGTAGCGCCACCCGTCTTTACCCCTTATCTAAGGCTATTTCCAAGCAGATTATGCCGGTTTATGACAAGCCAATGATTTATTATCCGCTTTCTACGCTTATGTTGGCGGGGATACGCGAAGTGCTGATTATCTCCACTCCACGTGACTTGCCCATGTTTCGCGAATTGCTGGGTACGGGTGAAGAGCTTGGAATGTCTTTTTCTTATAAGATACAAGAGCAGCCTAACGGATTGGCTCAGGCTTTCGTGTTGGGGGCCGAGTTTCTGAACGGTGAGCCGGGATGTCTCATTCTGGGTGATAACATGTTCTACGGACAGGGCTTTTCTGCCATGCTGAAACGTGCTGCCTCTATTGAAAAAGGTGCGTGTATCTTCGGTTATTATGTGAAGGATCCGCGTGCTTATGGTGTGGTGGAGTTTGATGCCGACGGAAAAGCGATTTCCCTCGAAGAGAAACCTGCACAGCCCAAGAGCAACTATGCAGTGCCCGGTCTGTATTTCTACGACTCTACCGTTACTGCCAAAGCTGCTGCCCTGAAACCTTCCGCCCGTGGCGAATATGAAATCACGGACCTGAACCGGCTGTATCTGGACGAGGGCACGTTAAAAGTAGAAATCTTCGGTCGTGGTTTCGCATGGCTCGATACCGGAAACTGCGACAGTTTGCTGGAAGCAAGCAACTTTGTGGCTACCATACAGAACCGTCAAGGTTTCCGCGTCAGCTGCATCGAAGAGATAGCTTGGCGCAAGGGTTGGATAGATGCCGACCAGCTTTACCGTCTTGGTGAACAACTTGGCAAAACAGAATATGGCACCTACCTGATGGAACTTGCCAATTCACACCGCTGAGAATATCATAAATCATAAATTATAAATCATAAATAAATGAAGACTTATCTTGTAACCGGTGCTGCCGGATTTATCGGCGCCAACTATATCAAGTACATCCTGGCAAAGCATGATGACGTGCAGCTTGTGATACTTGATGCTTTAACCTATGCCGGAAACCTTGGAACCATCGCTAAAGACATTGATGACGAACGCTGTTTCTTTGTAAAAGGTGACATCTGCGACCGGATACTTGCTGACGAGTTGTTTGCCAAATTTAAATTTGACTATGTGGTGAATTTTGCTGCCGAGAGTCACGTAGACCGCAGTATTGAGAACCCGCAGCTTTTTCTCGTTACTAATATTTTGGGTACGCAGAACCTGCTGGATGCAGCCCGCCGTGCTTGGGTGACGGGTAAGGATGAGAATGGCTATCCTACCTGGCGCAAGGGTGTGCGCTACCATCAGGTGTCTACGGACGAGGTGTACGGTTCGTTGGGTGCCGACGGCTACTTCACGGAGCAAACCCCGCTTTGTCCGCATAGCCCGTACAGTGCTTCCAAGACCAGTGCCGACATGGTGGTTATGGCTTACCATGATACCTATAAAATGCCGGTGACCATTACCCGTTGTTCCAATAACTACGGCCCGTATCACTTCCCCGAAAAGTTGATTCCGCTTATCATCAAGAATATTCTGGAAGGAAAGAAACTTCCTGTCTACGGTGACGGCAGCAATGTGCGCGACTGGCTCTATGTAGAAGACCATTGCAAAGCTATCGACCTGGTGGTTCGCGAAGGTGTGGAAGGTGAAGTGTACAACGTAGGTGGCCATAACGAAAAGACCAACCTTGAAATTGTGAAGCTGACCATTGCCACTATCCACCGCCTGATGACGGAGAAACCCGAATATCGCGAAGTCCTGAAGAAGAAGAAGAAAGACGAAGATGGTCAGATTGACATCAGCTGGATTAATGAAGACCTGATTACTTTCGTGAAGGATCGTCTCGGTCATGACCAACGTTATGCCATCGACCCGGCAAAGATTACCGCTGCTCTGGGCTGGTATCCCGAAACGAAGTTCGAAGACGGTATCGTGAAGACCATTGAGTGGTATCTGAATAACCAGGCGTGGGTGGAAGAAGTAACCAGCGGCGACTACCAGCACTATTACGAGAAGATGTACGGCAAAAGGTAATAATTTATCTCATGAGACGACCTTAAATAGTCTCATGAGATGAATCCGAATGCCTGCTGCGTTTATGCAGCCAGTGCTACGGCCAGCAGTATGCCCAGGAATAGCATGTTGCGTGAAGTTTCGCCCAGGATACGGTTCAGCCCTTTGCCGCTGCGGATGTTCACCATCTTGCGCCACGTCAGGGCGTGCATGCAGAGGTAGACGCAGGGGGCCCAGATAAACTCGATCAGCGTCAGTCGGCCGGTATTTACAAACCAGAGGCAGAGCAGCGTGGCGGCAATACCCAGCCCTAAATACATATTTTCACCGAACTTCCGGCCATAGCGCACTACCAGTGTACACTTGCCACTCACGGCATCTTGCTCGCGGTCGCGGTAGTTGTTCACCATCAGCAGGGTGTCTATGGCCAGACCGCTGACGAGCGACAGTACCAACACGTCCATATTCAGCGTGTAGGCCTGTACGTAGTAGGTGCCGCAGACGGGCACGAAGCCGAAGAAGACCAGCACCAGCACATCGCCCCAGCCCAGATAGGAGAGCAGCGTGGTGTAGAGAAAGGCAAACAGGATACATACTACTCCCAGCACCACCAGTTCCCAGCCTCCGTGGGGCAGTTGTCCCCAGACGATGAAGAGCAGTGCCAGTCCTGCCAGGCACGACAGCAGCAATGCGCAGCCGATGCCAAGTTTCATGGCTCCCGGAGTAATCCAGCCTTCGGCGCAAGCACGTGGCGGACCCAGACGATCTTTACGGTCGGTGCCTTTCTGAAAGTCGAAAAGGTCATTGATGAAATTTGCGGCAATTTGCATGCCGCAGGCGAAGAGGGCGCACAGCAGGGCGGGCAGGGTCTTGAACTCCCCATCGCTGAAAGCCAGGGCACTACCCAGCAGTACGGGGATGATGGCTCCCGTCAAGGTCTTGGGACGGGCGGCGAGAAACCAGGCATAAGGTGAATTCAGTTTAATCTCTTTCATATTTCCGTTTTTAGTTTAGGGTGAATGCTTGTTTACCGATTCTTGCAACAAAGATACTGAAAATGCCTATCTTTGTGTCTGTGTAATGAAGAAAATACTGCTTGTATATGATGAAGAAATTCCTCTATGTGATTCTTGGAGTACTGTTTCTCTCTTCTTGTAGATCGAACCTGTACGTACTTCCTTCTCTGCCGCCGGAGACTTCGGTAGCGGACAGTATCCGACTCGTCGATACAGAAATCACCTCTTCAAAGGTAGGTTCCGGCTACCGGGGCATCAGCCGGGTACGGACGTACAAGTTCAGTCACCCCGATGTGCCTGCTGCTTTCGACGGTTTTCGCATTGCCTTTATTTCTGATTTGCACTACAAAAGTCTTTTCAAGGAGAAAGGTCTGGAGAACCTGGTCCGCTTGCTCAATGACCAGCGGGCAGACGTGCTGCTGGTGGGTGGCGACTTGCATGAGGGATGTGAGTATGTGGCACCTGTCGTCTCCGCCCTGGCGGCGGTGAAAGTGCCGATGGGCACCTACGTGGTGCTGGGCAACAACGATTATGAGGCCTGTTATGCCGACATTGTGCGCCAATTGGAGGCACACAACATTCATTTGCTGGAGCACCGCGTGGATACACTGAAGCGGGACGGGGCGGAGATTCTGATAGCCGGCGTGCGCAATCCTTTTGATCTGCAGAAGAATGGTGTATCTCCTACGCTCGCCCTTTCACCTGATGATTTCGTGATTCTGCTGATGCATACGCCTGACTATGCCGAGGATGTTGCCATAACGAATACCGACCTTGTCCTTGCCGGACATACACACGGTGGGCAGGTGACGCTGTTCGGGCTTTATGCTCCCATTCTTCCTTCGCACTACGGACAGCGGTTTCGTGGCGGATTGAAGCGCAATTCCCAAGGAATACCGATGATCATTACCAATGGTCTGGGGACTTCCAATAAGAATATCCGCATGTTTGCCCCCAGCGAGGTGGTGGTGATAGAACTGAACGTTCATCACTAATCATATCCTCTTTGAATGAGAACAGAAATTATTCTTCGGGCATCAGTACTACTCCCAGCTTCTTCTTGCCATCCATCTTTACTGTTACAGGTTGTTCGAAATGAACGTGCCGCAGGTATTTCGTCTCGTGTACGGCAGGTTGGGCATTCAGGAATTCCTGGTTGTATACACCGTCGTTCATAAATGCATTGATGGTGAAATACCCTACGCCGAAAGATGTTAGGTTCTGGAAAAAATGGGTTCCCTGACTGGGGTCTACACGGTAATTTGTCAGTCCGGCTTCCACAATGACACGGGCAGCACTGATGTGCGGCCACTTCACGGGGATGCCGAGCCAAGTGTCACTACTTCCCCAGCGTCCGGGACCGACGAGGACATAGTTTTGCCCTTCGTCCAGGAATTGCTGGTTCAGCTTCTCTATCTCCCAGGCAATCTCCTGATTGTGCGATGCGCTATAGTCATCCGTCTTCACGTAGATGACGTCATAGATATCGTTCATAATGCCATGACCCAGCGAGTTGTTGGAGCGGAGCAAGGTTTTCTCATCCGGTATGGCGGTGAGGTCTTCATCCAGCATTTCTTTGGTGTCTACGATAGGACGTATTTGCAACAAGTAGAAAGTGCCCGATTTATCTTGTTCGCGGCTCATGGTGGCGGCAAACTCTATCTCGACGGGGCGGCGCATTTCCTGCTCACCATACTTCAATACCAGTTGCAGGATGCGTGCCAACGGGAAAACGTCATGTTGCAGGATGTTGGCGAAAGTGATTACCTTGCGTCCACCGGGATACAGACCATCGCGGATAATCTGGTCGTAAGGATCGTAGGTAGAGGCTATATAGTTCAGTGCTCCATCCTTTTCCGCCTCTTTCACGTGCAGTTTCAGCAGGTTGAAGCCATCGTCCATAGAGAAATCGTGTCCGGCATTGCGCAGATCGAGGGCATAGAAACGGGTTTGCGTCTCTTTCAGGGCTATCTCCATTTCACTGGTTTGTAACACTTGATTGGGATGATAAGGAGAGAAGCGGAGCGTCATGCCACCGTCTACGATGTACTTGCCAAGACCGAGGGCGAGGTTTACTGTACCTTCTTCGGCCTTTTCATCACCGATGGGGTAATAGTTGAGCGAACGTGCCACGCCGGACATATTGGGGTAATAACGGTCGCCATATTGGTTGCCGACTACCTCTTGCAGGATGACAGCCATCTTCTCCTGATCGATGACATTGCTTGTGGCCTGCATATACGCCTTGCTGTCGCGGAAATAGACCGAAGCATATACACCTTTGATGGCATCGGACAGCATACGGAGCATTTCGTATTTATCATCCAGATAAGGAATCATATAAGTATTATAGATTCCGGCGAAGGGCTGATAGTGCGAATCTTCAAGTAAGGAAGACGAGCGGATGGCAAGCGGTGATTTCACTACATCGAAGAAAGTGAAGAAGTCTTCCACCAATCGGTCGGGTAGTTTGGCTTTCAGGAAGTAGCGCAGGATTAAGTCGTCATCAGCATCGGAGAGGGCTACCTGATACAGGTTGTTCGTCTCCATGAACTCGTCGAAGACATCGGTACAGAGTACCACTGTCTTAGGGATGGCAACGCGGGCATTATCGAACTCTTCAAATTCGGGATGATGCTTCACCATGTTGTCAATAAAAGCCAGTCCACGGCCTTTGCCTCCCAATGAACCATCACCGATACGGGCAAAGTTGGAGTAACGGTCGAAGCGGTCACGCTTGAACACGGCTACCACACCTTGGTTCTTCATCTTACGGTATTTTACGATGGCTTCGAATATGATCTTGCGGTGGGCATCCACGTCTTGCAGACTGTTCCAAGTGATAGGTTTCAGGAACTCTGCCACCGGGAACATGGCGCGTGAGTAGAGCCAGCGGCTGACGTGGTTACGGCTGATATGGTAGAGGAACGACTCAGCGGGTACGGCAAAGAGGATATTCTGCAATTCTTTCAGGTTCTTTACGCGGGCTATCTCTTCCAGCGTATCGGGATTGCGGAAAATGAAATCGCCGAAACCGAAGTTGTCCGATACGATGCGGCGCAGGTCCACATCCATCTTCTTGGAGTTCTTGTCGATGAAGGCGGCACCGTATTTGGATGCATACAGTGCATTTTCCGATTCGGACGATTGGATGATGAGTGGCACGAACGGATCTTCCTTACGGATAGCTGCGCACAGCTTGATACCTGCCAGTCCGTCCTTTTCGCCACGTTCCACGCGTGGAAAGCGGACATCGGTAATCACTCCTAATATATTATTCTTGTATTTCTCGTAGATACCGATAGCTTCTTCGTATGTACGCGCCAGCACGATCTTCGGACGTCCACGCATACGCAGTGTCCGCTGGTGGGCATTCAATGCTTCGGTACTGAATTCCTGGCTTTGTTTCAGCACGAATTTATAAAGGTTGGGCAAGATAGACGAGTAGAACCGGATACCGTCTTCCACTACCAGAATCACTTGTACACCGACTTCGTTTACATCGTGCTCCAGGTTCATCTTGTCCTCTATCAGTTTGATGATAGACACCAGCAAATCGGTATTTCCCAACCAACAGAAGATATATTCGAAGGGGCTCAAGTCTTCATTGGCAATACGCTTGGTGATGCCGTGACTGAAAGGAGTCAGTATCACCATGGGGATATGTTCATACAGGCTCTTGATGTGGCGTGCTACATCGAAACTGTCGTTATCTCCCGTACCCGGCATGCAGATGATGAGGTCGAACGGTACGGTGGAAAGTTGTGCCAACGCTTCTTCACAGGTGGATACCTGGGTAAAACGTGGAGGATAACGCAGGGAGAGCGATGTGTATTCATTAAATATTTTTTCATCTATGCGCCCGTCGTCTTCCAGCATAAAAGCATCATAGGGGTTGGCTATCAGAAGGACATTGAAAATGCGGCGCGTCATCAGGTTGGCGAACTGCGTATCTTTAAAATAAAGCTGGTTTAATTTAAGCTTGCTGAGCATGGCTTATCACGAATTATTGGTTTGATGGGCAAAAATCGCGCTTTTTCCTGTGAAATGCAAGGGAAACAGAGGGATTCTTTCACCTGAATGTAAGGGAAGGAGATTCCAAAGATCATATATTGTTGTTCATAATGGCGGATATATAAAAGGCGCCCCAATTATTTGGAGCGCCTTTTTATTATACATACAATTGTTGGTCTTTAGTTTGAGCCACCTGTATGATCCCTGCTGTAACCTTGAATCTGGATGCTTGCCGCGCCATATTTTTTGGCGGTGACCTTCACTACTTTAACCCCATTGGAAGTAGCCACTTTAAAATTCCAAGTGTAGTTGGTCAGTGCCTGGGATGCAGATACGATACGTATACCTTGACCTACCTGTAAATTCATACCGGTTTTGTAAGTCTTCTCTTCGGTATTAACTTTAGTTGTGCCGACACGGTTAGTCACAATGTTTTTAATCATGCGGAAGCTCGTGTCCGACAATCCTTGGGCGCTGCAAGCCGATTTTATATCATTTGTTTCTACTCCTTGCTTCACGGTATAAGGAATTTCCACATTAGTCAGCGTTTTTGAGCCGAGTGTGTTGTCAACGCCTGTTACGGTGAGGTTTTCGCTGGCAGTTGTAATGGTCGGGGCAATCTCCGGGAGTTTTACCGAGTAAGCGGAAAAGTGAGTAACCTGAGTCTTGTAACCGTCATCTGTTAATTTTACTTCCGCTGTTTCTTTTTCCCATAGGTTTGTTTTCGGATTGAGATAATAAAGTGCGGCACCTTCAAAGCTTTCGTCACCCATCGGGTTGGCAACTGTCAAGTCAACAGGAGTAGCAAATTGAAGTCCATCAGGACCGCAAACCACGGTGGCTACAGCAGGTGCCGAAGCCGGTGATTCAGTTGTATTGTCTTCTGCCGAAGCTACATGGGCTACAGGTGCTATCGTAATCGTGAGATCTTCGGGCACGTCTACCACTTTGCCGGTCTCGTCCTTAACGTACATCACGGTCTGGGCGGGAATGGCTACTTCCACTGTTACGGCAGCCTCCGCATCTTCCGCTGCCACTTCGGTCGATGCTTCTACTTTTACTTCTTCTTTCGTCTGGACAATCTGATCCTTGGTTACGTCTGCCAAGTCTTCTTTAGCCTCTTCGGTTGCATTTTCCTGTTGGGTCGCTTCATCGGCAGCCTTTTGGGCTTCTTCGTCGGTTTTAATCTCTACTTTTACCTCTTCGGTCACTTTTTGCTCCACCGCTTTTTTATCCATCACGATGGTGATACTTTCGTTATGCGATTTCTTATCATCGGCAATCACGACTTCCGTACTCGCATCTATTCGTTCGTCGGCAGTGAAAGCCAAGGCGTATGTACCGGCCTTTTCCAGATCCTCAAACGCAAACTTACCTTGTGCGTCGGTGCTGGCTTCCAAAGTCTTGTCTCCGAGAGTTGCTGTCACTTTAGCGCCACTGACGGCTTCCTCGGCAGGTGTCAGCACCACGCCGCCAATACTGTGGGTTACGGCTTCTACTACCGGAACCTCTACTTTCTCTTCGTCCTTGTCATGGCAGGATAAGAGTCCTAAAGTTGTTGCTGCTGCAACGAGAGTAAGAACACTCCATTTTTTTAAATTTGAATTCATTTTCATGTCTCCTTTTTTTGGTTAATTATTAATTGATTTGATAGACTTTCGCCTATGTTATGATGAATTTCAGAATAGATTCATTTGGAAGCAAATTCCTCCGGAGAAATATTTCCCGTCCTGTAAGGAGGCTTGTAGCAACAGATGCTTCCATAGCAGGCAGTCGGCACCCACATTGATATCATCGCCTGTATATTCTGCTATCACCCGGAGGTTCCTTGCAAAAGAGGGCTGATAAGTAATGCCTCCTACAAGTCCGTTCCATTTTCGGTTATAGTCGCGTTTCCACTTTCGGTAGGCGGCATGTATGCCGATTTGGTGATTGTTGATTGGAAAGTGCTTGGTAGCGGCTATGTAGTAATTGCAGAAATATTGGCTCTTCCTGTTACCATTATTACTTTTCCCCTCATCCGCAGGAGCATTGTCCTTGTTATTTTTCCCGTTTGTACCATACGGATCATTGGTTCCTATGGCGATGGCAGGCCAATATTTACCTTCTTTCAGCGGACGCAACTTTAGCGAGAAGTAGCGGTCCTGATAGTAATATCCTGTCTTTTTCTCCCAATTTCCATCAACATCCTTCCTGCTTCCTTTTTGCAATGTGCAGGTATAGGCTATTTCAACCCAGGAGAAAGGAGTTATACTTAAATAATAAGTTCCGGTGTTGTAGCTGAAAGGTTGCGGGCTAAACTCTTTTGCAAGAAAATGGACACCTATTCTCGCTGTTCCCTCTTTATTCATTTCAGCCGAAGGAGTATGAATAAGCCCGGTTGTACCTGTGTATTGCTGGGCAGCAGTTGTTTGGAAAGCAAAAAATATCATGACAAGTAACCATTTTACACGCCTCCCCTTATCCTTCATTTTTAATTCTTCATTTTTCATTTCCCACTACCTCCTTTCTTTTCGGAGAAATCGGCAGGCATCCTGTCCGCTCCCCATTGCAGTGAATCCCGGTTGAAGTTGCCTTCCCGTTCATTTTCTTCCGGATCTGTCCTGTACATTAGCATGGAATAAGGATCAGCCTGCAGGTTGTAAGTCAACCGGAAATTAGATGCCGGGCGAAAGTTTATTTTTCGCATTTTCCGTTTGTAAGGTGGAATCATCATAACAATCTTGAAACCGAAATTTTCTTCGCCCCAATCGCTGTATTGGGCATACACCCCTACAGTACAATGTTTGAAGTGTCGCATACATTCCCCCCTCACTCCATAGTCCTCATAAATATACCTTCCTCCTTGCAGGCGAAATTCTGTATTCAGTTTGTTCATATACATCCTTGCGCCTATCCATCCTGTCACCCTCTCCATCTTGCTGCATTCCCAGTCCACAGCCATCGAGCAAAATCCCGTATAGCCTATTTGTGCGTCCACGGCAAGCCAGTGGTTCATCGGGTACATCCACTTCACGTCTATTCCGTATCGTTCCCGGCCAAACAATCCGCCGCTAAACTTGAAGAACTGTTTGCCCCATTGCGCCTCTTTGGACACTACGGCCATGTTCAGCCGTATTCTTTTGTATCGTTCTCCGTAGTCATTATAGATAGGAACATATCCTTCTGCCGCTATCATCCATTGATGCTTGAGATGCCACTTGAAACCCGGAGTCAGGTTTATCAGTAAGTCATACAATTTATTGTTATAATATATATTCCGATAATTGAATTCCACACCGGAAAATATATCTACGTACGATTCTCTTTGTGTTTGGGCGCCACAACTCATGCCGTTGCACATCATCGTGGCTACTCCAATAAGAAATGATAAGATTCTTTTATTCATATAATGCCTCATATTGTTTTGCTATATACTTCCATGTATATCGTCTTTCTGCAATTTCTTTCAGCAGTTCTCCGTTTTCTTCAGTCCCATGCAGCAGTTCTACCAACTGTTCGCAGTCTCTGAAGTAGTGCGCTTTGTTTTCCGTAGTTTCCCGGTTATAAACCACATCGTATGCCAGAATCGGTTTGCCGAAAAACATCGCTTCCACCAATGATGGGTTTGTACCTCCGGCACTATGACCATGGATATAGACTCTTGCATTGTTTCTTAATGTGTATAGGACGTCAAGAGCATATACAGCGCTCAACATGCAGATATTCGGATATTTGGAGTATTTTCTCTGTAACTCTTTTCCGTACGTACTATATTTCCAGTTACCTATAAACACCAGTTTCTGTCCCATTTCCGCAAATGCCTCGAGCGTAATGTGACAATTGTTTTCAGGCTCAATGCGACAAATAGAAATGGCATATTCCTTTTTTATAAGCCCGTATTTTTCTAATATTTCGTTTTGTCTCATCATCGGCACATCCTTTAATACATGATTTCCGCCGTAAGCTATCAGTTCCGAGTGTTTGTGATAGGTACTTGTCACATAGTCCTGAATGCCTTTGTTATCGGTAATCACTACATCCGCATAGCGCACTGCCATTGCCTCGCTTGTCCGCAGAAACCACTTGGCAAACCTGCCCCATTTGGCTCTCCGGTGTTCCAGTCCGTCAATGTTCACTATTAGCCGCTTGCGATACAATAGCCTGAATATGGGTAGGAAAATGCAGCCCGACACGCCTAATATGACTACTGCATCATAGCCTCGCAGACATTTAAGCATCGACAGGATATCGTATGGAGTGCTTTGCGCCCCATTGGCATGGAATAGCGGGACGTATTTCAGTTGTGCTTCCTTGTAGGTTTTCATGTGGGTGGCATAATCCTTACCACTACAAAAAACGGTATAACGGACTTCGGAGCAACAGTTATCACCGATAATGTTCTCCACTAAAGTCTCGAAGCCACCGTATCTTGCAGGCACACCTTGGATGCCTACAATAGCTACTTGTTTCATAAATATAAAAAGGGTATATATTGTATTTTTTCAAATACAATCATTCAGAAAGTACATGCTTTTCAGGGCAGATGCTTAAAAACACCTGCCGGAATTTTGAAGAAAAGTTTTATAATGGCGATAAAAAATAACTTTTACTTTTTCGTAAACTTGGAGTTGTTTCGTTGTTGACTTTTTCAGAAGTCAGATTTCATTTTCAAAATTGTATTGTGTAAAATGGGTAAGTCTATTTTGATCACTTTAAATATTTCTTCAGCGTCAATATGGTGATATTCATGTGCTATGATATCTCGTAGCCCCATAATATCATTCCATGGGATATTGGGATATTTTAATAAATAGCCGTGTTCTGTTTTGGCATCAAGTACCTTGGCACTCTCACCAATAAAAATGAGTTGCATGCAAATACCGCTCAATGTGAACATTCCATCCGAACTGTATAAAAAATCTTGGGCGGATTTGATATGAGAGGAGTTTTTCTCAATCAAGTTAATGGCTTCTTCTATTCGGCTAAGCAATGTCTGTATACGTTCTGTTTTATACATAAATCAAATCTTTTGAGATATTTTCTCCAAACAAAGATGAATTGATTTGATTGCTCAAACGAATAATGTCAACCTTGCAATTGAATAATTGTTCCAACTCCTTTTTCATACGTATTCGGGTGAATATATTGGCTTCTCCTTCGTAGGCAACATCTATATCGCTTTCGTTATTTTGTTCGTTACGAGAAACAGAACCAAAAAGTCCCATCCGCTCCACACCGTAGCTGATAGCTTTAGTGCGGAAATATTCGCTGAGCAAAGCAATATATTCTTTTTGAGATTTCATGATGGTCATTGTTTTCTGTTAAATGCAAAGTAACAAATTCTATTTTGTATTTCCTAATCTATTCCGTTGTTTTTCTTTTAATAATGATATGGCGAGTATTTTTGTAATTTGCCCAATCATATTGCCAGCATTAAATTTTTCAGAGTATTTTAAAGCATTAATTGCTAATAGTGTGTATAGTGCTTTATCCGATAGAATATTCTTGATGGCATTGGCTATTTTATCCAGTTCTTGTACGTCTATCTTATAGCCATTCTCTCCATCCACAACCATCTCTGCTATTCCTCCTTCTGTGGGCACTATCACTGGCAATCCGGCAGTCATTGCTTCCAATGCAGTCAGTCCGAATGTCTCTACTACCTGTCCTTTATCGGAAAGATTCAAAACGAGTGAAGCCTGATTGTAGAAAGGTACGACATCATTCTGTCGGGGATATATGGTCAGATTCTTGCAGATATTTATCTTGTGTTCCTTTACAAAGCGATTAATGTTTTCCTGCGTGTCGTTTACCACCAGTTCAAAAGTAAACTGTGGTAATCTTTGTGCGAGTTCGATAAACTCCAACGGACCCTTATACAATTTCAATGAGCCGAGCATTAAAATCTGTTTTCGTTCAAAGGCTGTTTGAAGATTGGGAGTCAGTCTGTTTACGAAATTCTTTGGCAGAGCATTGGGTACAACTATTACACCTTTTTTTCGTTGCAGGAACGATGCCTGATATTCTGATACGCAGATGATTTCATGTGCTAACTTCTGCATGGCAGTAGCCAGTGCCTTGTAGAATGCTCCCTTTGCAAATGCGTTCTCGTGGTAATGATAAACTACGTGTTTACCCATTATGCGCCCGGCTAATGCTGGTCCGATAGGAAGTAAGGTGTTGATGTAGAATACCACATCTTTATGGAACAGCCAGCGGAACGCCAATAAGAATGTGTAAATCTGTACAGCACTATAGCGCAGCACTGTTATTGCTGGATTATTGGAAAAACGGTAAGAGTAAGAGTGCTTATGCAAGTTCTTGTAATACAGCAATTCATCCAGCGCACCACCTTTGGAAGATACCAAATCCACTTGGCATCCCTTTTTAAGTAATCCTTCCAATACCATTTTCAGTACTTTGGGACTGCCGCTGTAGTCATTGAAGAGGTGGAAACAAATGACACGGCTCATTCCTGTAAATATTTAAGTAAAGATATCCAGATTTGGAAAGATTCAGCCATTTCTTTGCTTATATTTCCTTTCTCGCGAATAGTGAAACGGGATATAATCTCCAGTAAATAGAGTGAATACATATTCCTGTCTATCCATTTCCCATTTTCTGAATTTATATATTCGATAATCTGCGAAACAGTCCAATGCCTCTCAAAATATGCCGTTTGAGTAAAGAAGTGATATTTATCTAACTTGGGAGGGTAGGTAAGTTGTGCATATTCCCAATCGAATACGAACAATTGTCCGGCCTCTACAAACATATTCCATGGAGTAAAGTCAGCGTGATAGGTAGAAAAATCCATTTCCTGTTTTTGGTATTGCAACAATATCCGATTAATGCCAGTCGTTACCAATGTGACATCCACTTCTTGGGGAAGCCATTCGATATGCAACTGTAAATCAGTTAATGTCCGGTAGTAATCACTTTGCTCAAAAGTAATGAGTTGATGGGTGCTTTTGTAGAGCCTGTCAAGAAATTCCTCATGCAGTGCTGTCCATTTATGCACAACCTGTGAATTCTGGCTTTTTACTGTACTTTGCACGAACAACTTTATGCCATCTTTCGTTTCTCCGCAGAACATACATACTGGTGTTTCCTTTAATCCTTTTCGCCCCAATTCTTTAAGAATGTGGGCTTCGCTTTTGAATAAAGTAGCAATATTCTCGCTGTTTGTCACCTTGCAATAACCTAAAATGCGTTTGTCTTTGCTGATTTGCATTGTAATCTTCTGATGTACACAAGGAGTACCACAGAAAATCGAAAAATCGATCTCCGCTTCGTGAAATAACTGATAAAACAACCGCTTCAACTCATCATTTATGTCATAATACACGCTTTTCGCATGGATGACTTTTCGGATGAGTGGTAGACGGTGTAGCCGCGGAAGTAACGCTTTCACCATTTTTCCATTTCGTCCGCTGGGCTGGTAAAGATTCATTGCCACCTGCATATTATGTGCAGGCATCAGCCAGGTTTTACCGTCAGCATTAGAAAAACGATATAGATGTTTACCTGTTCCCTTTATTAGAAAACGTTCTAAAATAGAATCGACTTGCATTTATTTTATTTGGAAGAATAAGATATATAAGCCTTGACAATCGCATCGCGAATTTCTTTCCCGTGATTTTCCCATGAGAATTTGAAGGAGGTTTCTTGTGCCCTTTGTCCCAGTACTTCCCGTTCTTTTGAGTCTGTGAGGCGTAATATTCCGTCTTTTATATTCCGGATGACTTCTTTTCTTCCGGTTCGCGGAATTAAGATGGCATATTCATTGGTAAAGTAGCGGGTGTAACCGGTGGTATCCAGACAAATCAACGGTTTTCCCATAGCCATGCAGTCAAATGATACGGTAACAGCACCCTCTTTTAGAGCAGCGTTAATCACAACATCTCCTCTATCCATCATTGTTTTATAAGTTTCCATAGGAACTTTTCCTGTTAGTGTCACAGCCTTTTCCAACTTAAATCTTTTAATAAGTTCTTCAAGTCTTTTCTTGTCCGATCCATCCCCAACGATTGTCAAATGCAGATGAGTATTTTCTTTTATGGCTTCTGCCATAGCTTCAATTGTTAGGTCAAAACCTCGCCATGCATCCAGATGTCCTACAGTGATAAATTCAATCGTATCATTTTTCTTTTGGGATACTCTTGGTGTGTTGATAATATCTGCTGCCACATCAGTAAAAAGGATTGCTTTGTTTGCGTACTTCTGTGGCACTTGTTTGCGGGTTATTTCTGTTTTGCAAAGAATTAGATTGGCTCGTTTACAACGTTGTCTAAATCCGTAGTTATAAGATGTTGCTGATATTGCTATCCTCCGGATTTTCTCTATGATTTGCGATTTCTTATTGTAATGACGGGAATATTCTTTCGGAATACTCTCTAATCCACCAACTGGTCCCCATACGAAGAACTGTGTTTGTCCATATTTGCTCACTTTCCAGAGTACATTGCCGTAAGTGAGGTGATGGAATATGTGAATGTCATTTTCCTGCATTGTTTGTTTCACAATGTCATTTGTGCAATATTGCCAGATATTGTAGTAAGTGCGTACACCTCGCAAACCTTTTTTCCAAAACCGTGCCCATTTGGGCCAGTCGTAATATAAAAAATGTATAGAACAGTATTCCTGGTGTGCTGTTATCCACGGCTCAATGGTATGGCGGTTACTTTCGCGGGTAAGTACCCACAGTTCAAAGTACTTCGACATTTCCAGCACCCAGTGCCATCCCACACCGATTTCACTGCCCAAGTCCGGTTCGCAGGCGTAGGCAGAGACGAATATTTTTAGTTTGTTCATTGCTTCCCTATCATCCATTTTGCCTTATTATTAACAAACCATATTGATAGCATTACGCCGCTCCACATTATTATTTGTTGAATGATCTTATAGGTTGCCATTTCTAAAAATCCATCGCTCAAAATGGGTTTTATGTGCACATTGGCTATATACATAAAGAATTGGTGGACAGCCATAATCACGAAAGTGTTTTTACCCAAAAATATAAGTTGATGAGAAATCGAAGTGCTTTCTAATTTTCTGCTCATTCCCATAATCAATATAATGCCACCTATAGCGATAAATAAAGAGAACAGTGGAATTACTCCATCACACATACTCAAATAAACAGGATCAAAATAAGCGTAACTTAGTATCAGAAGCCCTAAAATCCCCCCCCCCATTTGTTAATTGTATTAACATTTCCTACGTTTGCTTCTTGCTTTTGTCTCAGCTTATGTCCTATGCTATAGAACATTATAGCGGCAGGCAGGCTTGACAGACTATAAGGCAACTTGATTCCATGATTATACAATATCACGCTTCCTAAACCTATAACAATAATTGTATAGATTGGCAGCCTTACAATGTAAAAGCCAAATAGTTCCGTCAGGAAAAGAATAAAGACAAACCACAATGAGAATGGAAATAAATTCCAAATAGAAAAATGTGCAGGAAAACTAAGAATAGGGATACGCAGCACAAGCAAAATAGCTGAAAATAGCAGCAACGGCACAAGTAGTTGTTTGCTTCTTATTTTCAGCAATGTTCCGAAAGTGTATTTATACCTGTTGTAACATAATCCGGAGAGAAAGAAAAACAATGGCATATGGCAAGTCCATATCACACGCATAGGATAGCTTCCGGTTTGCATGGAATGTCCTATTACGACTAACAAGATTCCAAGTCCTTTGGCAATGTCAATTGTTTTGATGCGATTATTCATGGCACTCACTTATTGGTTGATAATCCAATTTCCCTTTTACCAACATCTGATAAAAAGTAGGCTTCCCATCAGATGTTACCGATTGCCATAATGTTTTATACGACAGTTTGAATACCCAGTCATTTTTTATTAATTGCCGATAGGTCTCTTCTTTATATGGCTTATTTAGTAGGAAATGCAACTCATTTCGTTTTGTGTTATATTCGGTGCGGTTATCTATCATTTTTTTAATATCTGGAATCTTTCGATAAGCGTAATCAAATACATAATCCATTACCAAATAATGGGGTACGCATGGCTCGTTTATATATATGGAATATAGCATATCTCTGCAAAACATGAAAAAAGGATTGTTTTTTATACATGACCCCATATTCCAACTACACCAACGGCTATTCGACCACATCGGTAGGTCATCCAATCCACGAGTGGAGGGTGAATAGAAAACTTCTTTTTTAGCTCCATCCGGAATGGAGTAGGGTACAAAACAGGTTGCGTCGACCCACATGCCACCTCTTTCGGCTAATAAGCTTAGACGCAGAATATCGCTGAGGTGCGTATAGCTGATTTGTCCTTGTGTCACTTTGGTGTATATCTCTTCGGGGATATGTGTGTAGTCCCGGATATTATCCTTTGTTATAAGAATTACTTTGCTGTTATGCTGTGTCAATTGTTTATAGCAACTGGCTACTAACTGGGGCATCTGCCTTTTCCCTTGCAGCCAAAACACCCAAATGGGATAGGATTCACATGACTTGTCTTGCAAATTATTCACATTTTGATTATTGGCATACAGGTCGATTATACTTTGATATTTCTTCTCAAAGTATCGGTCTAAGCGAGGTGTCAAATGCTTTAGTGCCCAAAAAGAAATAGACGGTTTATGTCCATAATTACCTATCCACCACACGAAACTTGGATAGGCGATGGAGAAACCATAGTTTTTCCATTGTTCAAAAAAAGAAGATAAAATCCATTTTGCTCGTGAGCAAGCTTTGCTTACTTTACCTTCGACTTTAAATTTTACAGCTCCCATATTTCATTCTATATTCCGTAATATATTACTTGTTTTTTAGAACAATCAAATCTTTTTGGGCGGTAAACCAAGGAATGAATTTAATGCACAATGGAATACAAGCCCAACAGATTAGTATTGTTAAAATTGCCACATATCCTCCCTCCAAAATATTAAATTGGGCTAATAGTAGTTTTATGGGACGATAAATCAAATGGTGTACACAGAGAGGTATGATGGAATAACGACCAAAATAACTGACGAACGGTAAACTTTTCACTATTTTGCACAAGAACAGAGCCGCCATTACACTGGTTATGGAAATGCACAAAATTACGAAGTAATTACCGACTATAAAATTGGAATGAAATCCTAAGCGCGGGTTGTCAAATGCAATCTCTATCCCTACGGAAATAGCATAGAGCAACATAACCCACAAGAGATTAAACTTGTCATATTTGTTTGGATAGAGCAGAGGCGTTTTCTTTAGCAGGTAACCAAAATAGAAGAAAGGTATAGCGGTCATGGCACTATCTATGTTGCAGGGTAAAAATACTTCCGTTTTGCCTAAAGCAGCCCCGAAAACGCCGATGTAACCTACAATCAATGCACGAACCGCTTCTTTTTTTATATTTAAAGACACGATACAAAACATCAGATTTGCCCAAAACAGAGCCAGAAGAAACCAAATGGGACCGTTGAACCATTGCCGTTGCGTAAATACGTCCAAGATGCTACGGGCATCCGACTTTATAAGACCTGGAGTTAGCCACTCAAACAGATAGAATAACAAATATCCCATCAGATAGAAAAACAGAAAAGGGACCAATATCTTATTGATTTTCTTCAATAACAGGTTTATAAATCCGCCATAGTCTTTGAAGAATAAGCCGGACAAGATAAAATACAAGGGCATACGCATGGAATTGAGACCCGGAATCCGAAAATATATGGTGTGCCCTACCACCACCATCAGAATACATACCCCCTTAGCCAAATCTATAAATTCGATTCTCTTCTTTTCTGTCAAAGTTCCCATTTTTTGTTATTTCATTCTTTTTAGATTTTTCTTATGCTGTTCTTCAAACACGATTTTTAATATATGTGCTACCGCCTCTTGGGGTGTTCCTTCGTTCAGCACCTTGTTATAGCTTTTCTTATCTGTCAGAAAATCTATCTTTTCATTGATAGCATCAATCCCTTCCTTATCCAATTCCTGTTTGCGGGCGAGAATAGCATCCGAAGATGCTGTCAGCAAAATATTATAGTCCAGAGACGGGATAAATAGTTTACCAAACCTATACAAGAACTGTGGGCTTAAATAAATACGGCTACGACGGCTGTCACAGATGATGTCTGTGTAATAACGGTCGAATATCACGAGGCGGGTGATTCGGGTAACTGACTTCACCTTCACCCAATACCCTACGATATAATCTGCTGAGTAATACATCAGCCGTGCCAAAGAGCTAAGCATACCGGTCTTGCCGCCTCTATGCGGCTTATCATATTCACGGTCAACCACTTTCTTTACCCCTGCCGAGTGAGCCACTTCGCTTAAATTGCCGAACATCATCGGGCGAAAGTGATAATAAACGTGCGCCTTACGGAACACATCCCCCATGTTCTCTATCAACAGATCTATTACCGTGGTCTTTCCCGAACCGTCAGGACCTGTAAAGCCGATGCTGAAGCCGGTGTTAGAGCGGAGATAATTTTTAATACGATGATATTCAAATCGTATGCAATGGACTATCGTCCTCAATCCGAACCGCTTAATGTTCCATTTTAAGGCGTTTTTCAGCAATTCTTTCTTATCTGTCTTATCACAAGCCGCCAACGTGCCTTTACCAAATACGTCCGCTATCATTTTTTTTGCTTGTGGGCTGTTTTCTACAGCAAGGCGTGTCTGTCTGTATTTATCCGGATAAGCTGTACCCACCGCACGGTCATACATATATTTATCTAGAAACTCAAAAGCCTTATCGGAGTGATAAATCTGTCCGTTGAACCGTCGATGCTGCAATATCTCCTCGTTTTCTATCAGTATGATACCAAACACAGAGGTATGGTAAAAGAAGTCAAGTTGCACCAGCTCTATCCGGTTATCTTCGTGCACCACGCCACATACCCATGTTACCAACCGATCACTGTTCAGATAAGTTACGATGCTCCAACCACACTTCTCTATTAGCGCCACAAGTTGTGGGCGGATTCTCTTCAAATCTACTTTCTCTATGGCTATGTCAATGTCGCGGCTGTCGTTATAATAGGGCAGACCTTCAAAATTGCGCAATACGGCATACTTCACCTCAGTGTTCAAGAAGTCGAACAGTGTTTTCAAGAAATCAGATGTTCCCATTATTTCATTCTTAACAGATTGTGCTTCACTTTATCTACAGCGTACCCTGGATTACAGAATACTGACACTGATAAATACTTCATAAATTGAATCAGCTTACCTTTTTTCAAACAATAATAAGCATTCCGTAAACTATCTGCCGATTTTGCATCTTTTTCCAGTTTCTTTAGCTCTTCCTTGCTCATCCGGTCACGAAACTCAATAAAGGAAAGCTCTTTTTCACTTCTTCTTCTCCGTTTTAAATTCGTTTTGATATGGCGCATACGGAGTATCATGCCCAATGAATTGGCCGAAAGTGCCTGCTCATGTTTACGGTATCTGCACAATATTTCCGGCACCACCACAATGGCTTTTCCCTCTTTGTACAGGTCGCTCATGCGTGTCCACAAATCCAAATCTTCACATAAATCCTGATAGCGGGGTTTGCCATTAGGAAATCCTATGACGTTATGCCCGCCTACTCGCAAAGCTGCCAAGCGATCATAAATGGCCGTGGGTTGCATAAAAATCAGTTTTTCTCTTGCCGCCTTTTCTAAAAATCCTTCTTTGGTAGTTTCTCCCAAGAAGATGCCTCCGTTCATTTTGCCGCCTTGACTGTTTATATATTCTAAATGACATCCCACCGCCATCAAGTCAGCATCCGAAGTGATTTTTGCGTACAGCTTTTCCACCAATGTGGGATATGGACAATCGTCCGCATCCACAAACAGCAGATAGCGGGTAGTGGCATGTTCTTCCACATAACGCCGTCCGGCACACAGCCCGCCATTTTTCGGCAAATTCACCAGTTCGTACTGTCGTGGATGTTTCTGGAAGAACTCTTCTAACAGTTGGGTGCTTCCATCCGTGGAACAGTCGTTCACTATCAACAGATAAAAATCCTGCATGGTCTGTGTTATGATGCACTGCAAGGTTTCCTCAATATATTTCTCTGCATTATACATGCAGATGGCAAGAGTCAAATCTTTCATTTCCTTTTCCCGATAATATATGGGTAATGTTTATTTATAAAGTAGATAATGGGGATGTGCAAGGCAAGTAGCAGAATAGTCATAATCAAGGCGCTCCACCAAGAAAAGATGCTTCTTCTATTTCTAACATACCCTGTTCTTGTTGTTTTTGGAAATATCTCACTCCTGTCATTATCATCAAGCAGCCCCATGTATAATAGAAATTGCCGTATGAAAAGCCAAGAAGGAAGCCGAATAGCAGGGTTTCTATGCTGATTATACGGCGAATCATGCAAGAATAGACAAAAGTCAAAGCCAGAATGAAGGCTATCAGTCCATATTGATCCGTAAGTTTTGTATCGGCTGTTGTTCTCCGCCTTTCCATTGAAGCTTTCCCTATCCATGTCTCTTTTTTAGCCAAGTCCAGTTTGGTAAAGGTGTTCAATGCCGGCATCACTCTTACAGCGGCACTGCCGTCTGCCTGCTGCACCTCTTTAGCCTCTCCGGATGCAGTGGCTTTGGCAACCAATACCGCCCGTTTCATTTGTGTCAGTTCCATGGAGTTTCCTATGATGAACAGTCCTATAAGCAGGGGAATGATATAAATGGCTGTGCGTGGAGTGACAAAATAGATGGCCAAGATGCCAAGTCCTATAAAGGCAGTACCGCTACCCATCGTGAGCATAGACCAAAGGAAAAGAATGGTCACCCATTTGTGGTTGCGGTCGAATAAATCGGTCACTGTAAGTCTGCGGCCTATATAAAGTTCGTTGCAACGCCAGTATCCTAAGGCCAAAGCGGAGAGCACGCGGGCACTGTGGCTGGGTTCCAGAGTGAGCGAAGGAAGCTTGTTGATGCCCAGAAAGAACTGATTCTGCAGGTTGATGATGGGCATGTTTCGGATACCCACCAAGAGACAGCACTGCTGCAACGCCAATATGATGCCAAAAGCTAAAATAAGCCACTTGAGCGTTTGGGTGAAATATTTCAAAGTGAAAGTTCCCTTGGCTACCAAGTTGTAGTAGGTGATATACATCATGATGTGCATCCCCAAGAAACCGAGTGTAGAAAAGCGCATCTGCCCCTTGAACAGGGAAAGGAAATAGCAGAGCAGCCAATACGTCATTCCCAATAGCAGAGCTTTGGTAATCAGCGGAGCTTTCAACAGGAAGATAAGCGGGCACAAAGCTATTACTCCTACTTTGAGCGGACTGATTCCTCCATGTTGTTCAATGGGAACAAAAAAGACGCAGAACAGTACCAGCAAAAAAGTGGCTATGGTGCGGTCGTTGAAAAACAGTCGGAGGGACAGACGTGGGAAATGATTCATTTTAATAATTGTTTCATTGGAAGGCATTGAACGTAGTTTTTAACTTATTGAATCCAACCATGAGGGACGTGTATAAGTTCATTGAAAAAATTGCCAACTTCTTTCCGTACCACGTATCCCCGCTATATCGTTTGATAAAATAAATACGTGACCGTCTCCATTGCTTAAACCGCTTAATGGGGGAGCCTTTCGCACTTTTAATATGCCGGTGCATGGCTTGTGCTTCCACGGTATAAAACATTCGTTTGCCTGCGGCTTCTACCTGACGAGAAAGAATCGCTTCTTCACAATAGAGAAATGGGTATTCATCAAAATAGCTAATCTCGAGCATAAAGCTCAAACGTACCATGAGGCAGCAACCACTTACTTTATGGCAATAGTGGCTCACCCGGTGATTGTCTATAAAATCGTAAGCATCTGATTTCTTCCGCTTGAACAATCCACCTATCCAATTAAAACTGGCTCGCCAGTCCTCATCACGATGCATCGGAGATTGATGAACGCCGTCAGGTCCAACAATGTCACTACCGCAAATCACAATCTGTTCATCTTCATCCATTTTCACCGCTATTCGCATCAAGTAGCCTGGTTGTGGAAACTCCATGTCCGGATTGGCTATTAAGGCATACTTATAACCTTTTTCCATTGCATATCTCAGGCCTGCATTGTTTCCTGCAGAATAGCCTCGATTTTCACCATTCTCAAGTAAGGTAAGACGCTCCGAATGACAGAACTCTCGTATATCCTTTAAATCTTCAGCCGAAGAGCAGTTATCAACCACTATTATCTCCAAATCTACGTCAATTTGTTGTTTCAAAAAAGAAACACACTTTTTGCAGTCTTTCGATGAATTGTAATTGAGAATTATAATTGGAATAATCATTTTTGATATAATTGTGTTATCTTGAACATCGTTTTAAGAATAATACCTGCCGGCATTTTCCTGTAAACATTCGTAGCATCCATAAATGCTTGAAAAGCAATTTCCCACAAGTTATTTGAAGACTGGCCTTGTCAAACCCTGTAATTGTTTTCCCGAATAGGACTAATTGAATAAACTCCATGATAGTCAACCTACGGGTAAAAGACTGATTATCAAAGTCGCAACATTGTGTCAAAGGATACAGATCAATATGCCCTTCCAGATTGGTTAATGATTCTATGGAAGTTTTGGCCCATAAGAAAAGTGCGTAGTCATCTGAGATTCCCAATTTGCATATTTCAGAAGCTATCCATTCCACAATACTGATATTTGCATTTGTTATGCGAGTATTCATCCTCTTTTTTCCCGATGGAAACTTCGGGATAATCTGATTCTCTTTATACTCATAACCAATTGTCGTTGGATAAGGTGATGCTGAAAAATAATTTTCTATGAGCGCAGTCCCTTCTGTTGATAATTGGCTTGCCTGAAAGAATGTGTTATATATTCCATATTGAATGGACAACACGTCTTTCCGGATACCATAATAGTAGAAATGGACTTTATCATATCCACTACGATTCAAAATCGCATTGATCATCAGGCGGGTAGTGCCCAACCAACCGACGTCAACCATTGCCGATTTCTTACCGTTACACAGCCCTTCTTGACTGAAATAGTCCAAGAGTACTTGATTCGCTTCTTTAGCTTTCTGCCTGAATTCAGCGGTAAACGGACTTTTGAATATTTTTTGTAAGAAATCCCGTTCTTCGTCTTGGGTCGTTATTTGTTCATAATGAAAGATTATTCGGTATCTTTCAGATAGCCGGTCTCTATCAATATTTAATTGCTCTAATAATGAAGATACCTTTTTCCGCATAATGGTATTCTTATCCATTATTTTTAGAAAATCGTCTTCATTTGCAGCAATCATATAGGGAAGAGTCAATGATTTGCGGGAAACAAATAAATACTTTAATGAAATGCCGGCACAATCAAGTAGTAGTTTCCGGCATATTTTCATTAGTATATAGCTATCTCTCGATAAGAAAAAGAGTTGCTCAACACCTCTTTGTTGTGCATCCTTCAAAATGGATATCACATAAGGAATATATGCAGGAGCAACATAATCCGAAGCGATCGTTGCAAATGAATCTTTACCAGCTTTCATCCTTGCCGCACGGGATAACCCCGATAATATAGACAAAGTATGGCTGTCACGCAATTCACCGGATTTCATCTGAATTTTCTTTTCTACAGATGTGAATCCTGTATCCATCCATACCGCCTTGATACCCTTTCTCCGGGGCATCTTCACATCACTGTGCCGGTTGTCTCCATAATGTCGCCATTCCGCAGGTTTCAGTTCCTTCCTTACTAAGTCAAACAGACGGCCATCTGACTTTCGGGCACTTTGTTCACACGACACAAACACCCTTTCCTTTCCCTCCAGGCACCCCTCCCGTTTCAGGATAGCAGCTATCAAACGGCTGTCCAGATACATGTCCGAAATGAAACATATCACATACCCATCCTTTCTTTTCCGGCTGATAAGGGCTCTCGTTTGCGGCACAGCCATCAGGCTTTCAGCCTCTACCGTCTTTTCCGCTTCCATCAACTGTCGCGGTGTATATCCGGCGAAGCTCTCCGTTCCGGCATCTGCATAAATATGTTCCAGACACACTTCCGCTCCGGCATTTCGTCCGTGCGCCTTCCGTTCGGCGTTTTTACGCCATTGCAGGAAGTCCTCACGCAAAGCCCTGTCCTGCGGATACAGCCGCCGGGCCAACAGGTAGAAGATGTTTTCCGGCCGCCCGCATTTGCGCATCAAAACGGTGTCGAAAATATCAAAAGAGGCTAACTTCATGAATTAAATTTCTCAGCCGGACATACGACTCATCCCAGGTAAACCGCCGGATGAACCGGTTTCCGTTCTCGGCAATGCGGAAGCGCAAATCCTCGTCTTCAATCAGACGGATGATGTTGTGTGCCAGGGCTTCGCTGTCTTTTATAGGCGACACCAATGCTGTCACTCCGTCTGTAGCCATTTCTTTGTAACCGTTGTTGTCTGTGCAACACACTGCTTGCCCGCATGCCATGGCTTCACTTACCGTCAATCCCCATCCTTCAATCCGGCTCGTACCGATGTAGATGGCGGCCTCGTTGTTGATGCGGTTGTGCGCTTCAACCGAAGGATGCTTATAGTAATGATACCAGTCCGGTAGATTCCGGGGGCTGTCCGGCACTCCGAAAAGGCTTACCTGTAACCGGGGAAAACGCTCTTTTACCAAGTCAAGAGCCCGGAATCCCATAGCGCAATCCTTGAGCTCCATTTCATGATAAAGCATAGAAACAAGCCACGGATTTTTTTCCTTTATCGGAACAGTCATTGAAAACTCACTAAAATCAAATCCATTGGGAATAAAGACAGAGCTCTCTTTGTGCCTTTCCGCCAACAGTTGTTGCAGCCATTTTGCTACTACCATCTTTTGCATGGAGTAGTGGTAGGTGTCAAATAGAATTGCTTTCAATCCCGGTCCCCAGTCTTCGTAGCCTTGAATAAAATAGAACTTTTTCTCAGTATCCACCGGGTATTTATTCAGGTAATGGGCTGTGTAGGGCGAAGTGGCCACATAGATGTCTCCTTGGGGTACATGGCGTTGGTTCAATGAGAAGGTGAAATGCTCCTGCACTCTGTAGTCCAGCGGAAACCAGCTTCGGCACGAATAGCCTTGCAGGAGCCTTTGCCCATACCTCACGCAGCAGGTCAGCTTGTGGTATAATGTTTTCCGGGTCCAAAAGATGGATCCGGAATACACGATATCCACCCTGTAGCCGTCCGTCACTAAGCGGTTGGCATACTCATAAACCACCTTGTAACCACCCACAGGACCTGTGGCTGGGTGAGGAAATAGAAATATAATTTTTCGGTTCATATATTGTTCCTTTTATTTCCCCGCTTTTATCCTTCCGGTTTGTTTCACCATGATGCAGAGCCTCTTTTTAAGAAATAACAATGATTTGTACTTCATATAGGTATATAAAAAGACAAAACCATGAAAATGGCAATTTTGTGAATCGTCAACTGAAATCAGTTTCAATTCCTCGGGTGTAGTGCCTTCCATCACTCCGATAGAAGTGGTTCGCATATCATTTGCACTGAAGTACAACCGGTAAAGATTATCAGCCTTTATCAAGCAAGCCCTATATAGCTCTCTATAATAAAAAGACCCTATGACGTCAGAATGTAGTAGAAGAGACTTCACATAACAGAATGTCTTCCCGTCTATGCTGCTCCATAAACTCAAATCAATTCTGTCATAAATAATCAGTCTATAAACACTATCTATAAACGACACGTCCATGTGCCACGGATTTATGTCACGGCCGGTCAACAGGCAATTTGTTTTTTTGCTCCAGCAGAAACCGTCTGGTGAAGTGGAATAGGCAATGTGGCGTTGTCCGTCGATGCTGTCCACATACCACATCTGATAAGTGTTTTCTCTATACAATACAGCCGGGCTGATAACCATATTCCCAAGAGGATGTTCATCGGTAAGTATAGCCAGAGTTTCCCTTTCGCTCCATTGCTTCCCGTCCACAGTAACCTTCCTGATAATGGATACATCGTTATGATTTTCATAATCGCCATGCCTCCGCGAGATTCTATACCAACACTCTATGGCGTCGGCTTTATATACCAGATGTGGATCGGAGAAATAATCCAATGAAAGGAGGTTTTCACGCTCCAACCGGTCTATTGGATTCTCGCATATTTCAGACCAATGCAGACCATCATCCGAAACATGGATAGACGGACACTCAAATTGGTCACGGTAATTTTTTCCACGTATCGGATAGGTATCGGAAAAAGGCGTTTCCGCCATATAATATCTATGCCCCTGCCATTCCTCTTCAAAGAACAACACAGAGGGATGATAAGGAGATTCTTTATCGTCAAACGTATGGATAGCGAGAGGCTTTTGGTTAAAGTTGCCCTTGTTCAGCTTGTTCCACCGGGCATATAACATTCCTGCGAGCCATACGATACTTGCAGCAATGCCCACTCCTACATATTCCAACTCTATCATTTTTCCAACAGTTTATCAAATTCTGAGATCCAACGCCCGGCAATACGTTTGCTGTCGAATTGCTCTATGTATTCCATACCACGCAAGGACATCCGTTCCCTTAGAGAAGAGTTGTCTGCCAAAACGGACAATTTCCGGACATATTCCTTTTCATCAAAAGCCTTGGCAATAAAACCGTTCATGCCATCCATGACAATATCCGTAAGGCTGGCAAAACTGTTGTAGACTATGGGAACACAGCCATGAGCCATACCTTCGACCAGTACCATCGGCCATCCTTCACTGGAACTCGTCATGCATAGTATGGCGGCACGTTCATAGTATTCATAAGGATTGCAGAAACCTTCGAAGTTGATATTCTTCAGGCCCGACCGGTCGGCCAGTCGTCTAAACATTGGCAAGTTTCCTCCTCCTAAAACATATAACGACCAATCCGGATGAGATGCTTGAAAACACTTCCACACTTCCAGCATACGGTCTATACGCTTGTAACTGTACTCCAATCTTCCACACCATACTATCATCTTCTCTTTGCTATGCGGATGCAATCCTATGAGTTCTGTCGGGACAGGATTGTTTATGGCGATGAGCTTGCTGTAGTCGGTAATCTGTTTTCCAAGCAATCTACGGAAGTCAGTGGAAAACTTGTCGGACAATAAAACCATTAAGTCGGAATACTGATAGATGCCTCGGAAGTATCTGCCAAATTCTTGCTCTATCTTCCGTTTGGAGAAAAGCCGGAATCTCATCCAAAACATGGCATCCAGCAAATAGCGACTTACCGCTTTTCCTTCTTTCTGCCTGATAAAGAAAGACGTTCTGATGGCATCCGTTTTATGAGTTACCGCAAAATGGAGTGTCGATACCAGCTTTATGCCGGATGCTTCACGTACTCTTATGCACAAACGCCCCATTTCCATCTCGTCACTGAATTGGTTCAGCAATATGTCAATCCGATTGTCGGACAGATATTGGAGAAGAAACCTGTAGTTGTCTTCACTATCCATTGCCCGGTCATCCGGAAGAAAATGCCTGGGGATACCGCACACGTTGTCGTATTTATATTTCAATGGGCTGGTGCAATAAGAGATAAAAGAAACATGATGCTTCTTCTGCCATTCCTTGCCCAATATGGAAGATACTCGTTCAATACCTCCTATATATTCCGGTTGATCGTCGGTTTGGGTTATGCAAATATTCATTTATAGTGTCTTTCTTTTAGTTAATAAAGTATTCTTTTTATCATCCGGCAAAAGTCAATCAATACCATATTGGCATGAAAAATGACGTAAGCGGCATGCGGATGACCGCATAGGGCAATAGACAGGCAGCCGGATGCCGGGAAACGCCAATGATAAGTTTTTCCCTCTCTGATAATTCGGTCATGTATCTCTGGAAAAATAGTTGTTAGCAGTTTGAAGTATTGGGAATCCAGTACCAAAAGAAGCAACTGTTTCTTTTGTTCATAGATGAGTTCAGTATCCTGCCGACCGGACTGTATCAATACTTTTTCCATTTCAGAGACTGCATCCGTCATCGAGTGGATACTTTCAACCGATAGGGTATTGACAATCGAAGTGCTGCGACTACAATAGTGGTAAAAAGCTTTGGGGAGATAACTTACTTTAATGCCCTGTACTAATATGCGGATATTGAACAGTTTGTCTTCCATGAAGCACAATGCCGGATAGAAACCGATGCCGTTGTAACAAGCTCGTGAAACGAGCTTGTTCCAACAACTGCCATGCAGTTGTTGGAACAAGGCTCTCAATGCCGTCTCAGCCGTCGGATTCTTTCCCGGATTCTGACAACTATAGTGGCTCTTTCCTTTTTTTTCATCCCAGAAGTCGCATATCACCATGTCCGCATTATCCCTGAGTGCCACAACCATCATTTCCTCCAGCATATCGGCCTCCACCCAGTCGTCAGGGTCGGCATGAATGGTATATTCGCCTATGGCTGTGTCTATGCCGGTCTGTCTCGCCGCACTGACACCTCCATTGGGCTGGTGGACAACTTTTATGCGACTGTCCTTTGCCACATATTCATCGCATATTTTTCCACTGCTATCCGTAGAGCCATCGTCCACAAGAATCACTTCAAAGTTGGAGTAGCTTTGTGCCAAAAGGCTGTTTATACATTTGCGGATATATTTCTCTGCATTATATACTGCCACTATAACCGATACAAGTGGCTTTGAGGTACTTTCATACATAAGCCAGGCAAGATTGAGTAATTATTATCATCGTTTCAATATAAATCTTTTCATAAAGCGGCGGAATCCGGGCACAGTGGCATAGAAAGAAACAAACGACACACTTCCCATAATGGCTGTGAAAAGAACGGACTGCGCTATCCATTCCCACCAGCCCTCGCCTGCCGATAGATATGGAGCGGCGAGCCGGAACAACCGTATGGCTCCATAAGCGGCTGCTGCAAGAACCGCCAGATTGCCACAGAATAAGAGCCCGTAACGGATTATGGAATATCCGAATCCTCTGCGGAACAGAAACCAGGGCTTCCACATATAAATGATGATGAATGTGGAAATCAGAGGACCGGAAAGCACCCCCTCAAGTCCATACAGTGCTCCGAAAGTCATGGAGACTGCAATGAAGATGGCCGATTCCGCCAATGGAGCCCATGTGTCATAAAACAGTCCGTAGCCAAAGATGAACTGGTCGGTCACCCTACGCACACTTCCCATGAAGAACTGTACGCAAATCAGTATGACAGCCGTATGTGGCAATTCATACTCGCCTCCCAGCCATACGCCGATAAAACTGTCCGCCAGCATATAAATGCTTATGGTGAAGAAACCTGCTACAAACATACGGAAAGCCAGCAATTCCTGATAAACGGAATATATTTTCTCCTTATTTCCCTCGGATATAAGATTGCCTACGCCTGCTTCCGTACCGTCCAATATACCGCCGAGAAGTGACCCTATGCGCTGTGTCAGGATGGTGTAGTTGCCATATAAAGCCACAGTGGGCAAAGACACGTAGGCATATACAAAGAAGGGCGAAAGCTCAAACTGTACAAATCCGCCTATCTTGTGTACAAACAGTTGTTTGACGTATTTTCCTATCTCCGGATATTTTTTGAACAGCTTCCTGCCCAGACGCACATCACTCTCCAGCCACGGATAGGTGGCCTTGACTTTCCAGTGCAGGATGATGGAATTTACAATTCCGAAGACCAACTCCAGTGCTATATAGAGATAGAAGTTACATACCGTCAGAGCCAGCAACATCTGTATCACTACTTTGGTGGTGGTGACTACCTGAAACCAGCCAGTCACTATATAGTTGCGTTGGTCGGCAGAGAGCAGTGTCTGCCTGTAGTTGGCGAAATATCCCAACATGGAGGCTGCCAGAAAGGAGTAGAAGCCAAAATAGATGACACCGTATGAGATGCCCGTGTCCGGAAATATCCAAGGCAGGAAGAACGACAGTACCACGCCCGTACCGATGATGAACAATCCGATGCAGCGGTATAGATAGCCGAATACAGAGATGATTTCGTTGATTTTGCTATGGTCTTCATCGAATATAGGTTTGTAGAGCACATAGCCGACGGCGCTTCCCACACCGAGTTCTGCCAGATTCAGGAATCCGAGCAGGCTGCTCAGTGTGCCGGTAAGTCCGATAAATTCTGTGCCAAACTGGTCAAGGAAGACTTTGCGGGTGAAGAATGCCACTAACAGAGATGCGAAGTAGCATATCAGGTTGACCCGTGCGTTCAGCAGGCTCTTTTTCACTCTCGATTCTTTTGCCATAAAGTCATTTTTTTCTTCCCATCACCGCATCGAAGCGAGGACGGTTCAACAACCGGCTAAGCAACGGAAGGATTAGGATGCAGGCTATGGTCATAACCCAAAACTGAGCCCAGCTATTATCTATTCCCAAGAAATTCACCAGTATCGTTTTTATTATCAGCAATAGAATACAATGAGTAACGAGATAGTTCATCGAGTTGCGTCCAATGCTCTCAAAAATGGTTGTAATCCACTGAGTGTGAATTGTCTGCGAGATCTTTTTTGCATAGGGTAAAATATTAAACATATTATTGCAGACGATAATGGCAACCAAAGCGTATAGGAAATAGACAAGGTAACAATCGCCGAATTCTAAGCTATTATAAATCATATCGACAAACGTCGGGCTGAAAGCTGCGATAGCCAAGTAAAATCCTACACAGATAATGAATACCTTTGCAAGATATTGCTTTTCTCTTAACTGATAACCACAATGAAAAAAGAAAAAGCCGAGAAAGGTATGGCTTACGATAGGCAAAGAGGTAAAATCAGCGCAATAGAATGCAAAGGGAACGGCAACCGAGGCAACGACAAAAATCCCCGTCAGCACTTTGTTGCCAAAGCAATAATTATATACTATATCTGGCAATAAACAAGGACAGCAGGAACCAAAGGGGGCCATTGCCTTCGAAAGTTCCCGCCATTGTTAAGGATTTGATGGGGGCTAAATACCATCCCAAGACGCCGCTATGTTCACTTGTAGCCACATAGATAAAAAAGAATAATGTGCCAATGATACCCCAAGACAGGAACGGCATCATCAGTCGTCTGAAGCTCTTTCGTGCAAACACTTTATAGTCGGGATTGTACCTGAAGAACATGCCTCCTTTGAAGAAGAACCACGGCATGAAGAAGAAAAGCAGGAATTGTTCGATACGGTAGAATGAGCATCCTTCCAACTGGGTAAAGACACTAAAGATATGTCCGCTAATCATGTGAATAATCAGCAATCCGCTAATGAGGTCCAGTGATCTGTCTCTCTGTTTTTCCATGTGGTTAAAGTTTTATTTGTCAGACTTGATTTTACAGCCACATTTATCACTCATAAAGCCCCATCCCATACTCAAACGGACTCTCAAACTCCCTCAGCAGCGGATGCTTCTTATCTTTCTCACTCAGTATCGCCTTATCAACCGGTATTTTCCAGTCTATTCCTATACTTTCATCCAAGATACTGATTCCACCGTCAGCTTGCGGAGCATAATAGTTGTCACACTTATATTGAAATACAGCCACCTCGCTCAGTACAGCAAAACCATGGGCAAAACCTCTGGGAATGAAGAACTGAAGATGATTGTCTTCCGACAATTCTACAGCCACATGCTCACCGTATGTGGGCGATCCTTTGCGAATATCTACCGCCACATCAAGTACGCAACCTTTTACGCAACGCACCAGTTTACTTTGTGCAAAAGGCGGCTTCTGAAAATGAAGTCCGCGCATCACTCCGTATGATGACATACTCTCATTGTCCTGTACGAAATTCACCTTGCGTACTTTCTCTTCGAATTCCCGTTGTGAGAAAGACTCGAAGAAGTAGCCGCGCGCGTCTTTGAGAAGGCATGGCTCAATGATGGCCAAACCCTCTACGTTTGTCTTTTGTATAAACACTGTTTTTACACATTAAAAGCTTCGGATATCCTCGCCTGTTTTTTCTACCTCCCAATACCCTTGCATTTGTATATCATCCAGCAGAATTTCATCTGTGAAATTGATGCCTTTGGGACGGCATAAATATTTTCCGATATATTCTACGAGATTATACAATTGATGTCCTCTGATGTGAAGATAGACATTGCTTTCTGTTAGCCCTAATTGTTGATAGTATCTTTTTTCAGCCTCTAAATCTAAGTGATGACTTGTAATGAGAGGAGAGATGAATGCTGTGATTTCTTTCTCCATTTCACGGTTGAAAGCTTCTCCATTGTTTGTCATGTTTTTATGGCTGCACTGTTGTGGAAGTAACTTTCTGAAATCTTTCAGGCTGAATCCCCTGATTTCTTTCCTGTCCATTGTCAGAAACAAGAGGAAAGCTTTATATATTGCGGCGGAATATGCAGCCAGAAATATTCTGAAGTCAAACTGCTCAGCCACTTCCGGACATTTATTTACTAATGTTCTTTGTAATCTTTCTGCAAAACAATAATGGTTTTCCCATGAGTAGCAATAGGTCTGATGAATGAAATTGCCGGCATTTATTCCTTGCTCTTTGCGCAAATGACGTAAATCGCTATCTATACAGATGAAGAAATTCTTTGATAAAAATTGTTTGTATTTTAAACATTGGGTGCAACCATGCGTCTCATTGTCATTATCATTTTTGCTGTAATAGATATAGAAGTAATGTCCGGGACGGTGTGCTTGTAACATTGTGTCCCAAAATAATTCATCCTCTTCATCTTCCAGATGGACGTTTGCTTTGAATTTTCTGTCAAGTATGGGTATATTTCTGTAATACTCGGCTTGTATTTCAATATTTGATTCTGACATATAACTACCGCATTAGGTCTTCCATATAGATAACCTTATCGCCCCATCCGGCTCCGAATATACTGGGAGAGTGGGTGGAGATAATAAGTTGGCACAAAGGGTTCAGTTGGCGTAGTTTGTTGATGATTTCTCGCTGCCATCTGATGTGCAATGATATTTCTGGTTCATCCATGAAGAACACTGCAGGTTGCTTTTCTAACAGAAACATTTTGAGAAGAATCAAAAGTAACTGCTTCTCTCCGGCAGACAATTGTTCCAAGTGGATAATTTGGCTACCTTGGTGGAAGATCAATGTACTGTTGTTGCCCTTTGATGTGTCGATTCTTTTTTGAGTGTCCGAAAATAATTCGTTTACAATGGCAAACAGTTCATCTATATTCTGTTGTATCTCTTCTGCTTTCTCCGGATAGTCCAGCTTTTTCATTCGATAGTTGAAAAAAGAGAGCCCTTCTTGGTTTTGAATGACTACTTTGTTCAGTTCTTGCATGAGCGGACTTTGGGATTTTCGTTTGTCTATGACGGGGACTGTATCGAATGAACGTAAGTAAGTTGTCGGGTAAACGCAATTGGAAACCGGATTGCCCAAAAGCTCACCTGTCTGTTTTTTAAGTTCCTTGTTATCTTGGCTATAATAGGCATTCATGGCGTTTAGCAGGGTTGTTTTCCCGCTGCCGTTAATGCCTACCAACACGTTTACATCAGGGTTAATGTGCTTCCATATAATGTCTTTTTCTCCCCATAAACCTTTGATTGAGAATGATTCTATATATGTCTTATGAGATAGATCCATAAATAACAGATTTTTTATTATAGCAAATGTACGGAATTAAAATGAATACCGAAAAAAGTTTCAGAGAATATTTCCTGTTCGTTCAGTTTCATAACGGCATTATTTTTTTTATTGTCCTTCTATCTTCCACTCCCTCTCGTCATCAGCATATTGTCTTTTGTATAAACACTGTTTTTAAAAGATGAAAGGTTTTATTTTAAAGATATATAGGGTATAGAAACCTTCGGATTGAAAATGCTTGATACTACATTTTAATGGGCAATTTACACTTTCTTTTAGGAAACAAACCCGCAGCAGCCAACCACCGATATTGTGGCGATGTAGGTAAAATCATACAATTGGAAACTGTATGGCACCTCCGCCTTTATCTTATCTATGAGTGGAGCCTGCTGCTGCAACCATTGTTTCAACCAAGCCAATTTTTCTAAGATTTTTGTAACTTCACTGGTCATTGCCGAATTCTTCTTTGTTGTCGTGTATGTTCCTTTTTTATTCATCTGCACTCATATATTTAGCCACGATTTCTGATACTCTCCCGGCAAATTGCGATATTCCTCCCCATTCGGAAATATCAGGATTATCATCTCCTGCATCTAAAGAGGTTATATCTAATGAGTGTACCTTGCCTGACTTACGTGCAAAATAATAAGTACGGACAGACTTGTTGAAGATACCGTATAGTTTATCTTTTGCGGATGTTGTATTGTTCAAATCAAACATTTCAAGCAAAGCTTCATCTTTTCCCTCTTCCACATAGTTGTTCAGTAGATTGAAAGCCCATGCAAATTCCAGAAAGACAGGAGAATGAGTGGAGATAATCACTTTGTACCCCATTTGCATCAACTCCAGCACTTGCAGGATAATAGTCTTTATTGCTTGCGGATGAAGTCCCATTTCCGGTTCTTCCAGCACCACATATTCATATTTCTCTTTGGGAGCTACGGCTGAATAATGACCATACAGGCAATAGAAAGCCATCAATAACGGCATAAACTCCTTTTGTCCGGCACTCCAGGTCATGAACGGCACACTCAATCCATCAATTTCCATCCGCATTTTCTTCTGTCCCGAACTCTCGTCCGCCACAATGCGTCCACCATGAAAGATGCTCTCGTCAAAAGATGTGTCCATTTCTTCGTGTGCAGGAAAAACAATTCCGTCAGCATTTAGCCCGCTTTGGAAAAACAACCGTAGAGTTTCACTGAAAGTTCTCAGCACGTATGGAATAGAGGCATCAAATTCCATAAAATTCTTAGGACGCCCGTCCGAGATGCTCAGGATGCGTTGTGCCGGAATATAGAAAAGAGATTCCTTGTCCACTCCATCTTTTTCTAAAAGGGAATTCTTTTTGCAAATTTCTGTATCTATATTGGCAATGCATGTCTCATCAGTCCATACCCCAGCCATGCCTTCACCGAAATAAAGTGTCAGAATGTTCTCCGGACTTTTATTGACCACATAGTTGTATTTCTCCAATGTATTGAGAATATGGGTCTTGTCCAACAACAACTTCATCACTTGCAGGAACAAACTTTTTCCGCTCGCCTGTTCACCTACCAATATGGTGAGGTCGCCGAGCGTAACATCTGCCTCTCTAATGGGTCCCAAATTCTTTACTTTCAACTTCTGCATTGTCATTTGTGAGATTTTTATGAACTGCTAATTACTGCAAATATAGTGCTATTTCGCTAATTACTGTTATTCCCTGTCCATATTTTCACCCTTCTCTTATTTTCTTTCCCTCCCCCTCGTCATCAGCATATTATTAATCTGTTGCCTCACATTATCCACCTTTGCCCCCGACGTCAGCCGGGAGGCGAAAGGAAGAAGAACCTCGATGAAGGTGCCTTTCACCACCGTATCCTTGTCCACGTGGGGCTCGCTGAGCATGATGCCCACCACGCCGGCCAAATCGTGGGCACTGGTACATTCGCTCAGGAGGCGGGTGTACTCATGCACTTTTTTCACGTCGGGCACGTAGGTGAAGAGGTGACACTCGTCATCACTCAGACTTTCAATGCCCGTGGTTGCTTCGGGACGGATGGCGACCTCGGCAAACTGATCGCCGTAAAAGTTCTGAACGGCGGTAGTACCCGTGGGGACTATCATGTTCGTACCGCCGAATATTTTTATCTCTATTTCCGGTTTGTCGTTCATAGTTATATTTTCTCTTTCCATTTTTTTATCTTTTCTTCTTGGATTATTTCAACTCTTTTCAATGAATTATCAATGAATGCTCAATGAATATAAACGCTTTGTAAACGCCTGTATGAGTGTTGTAGAAGGCGGGATATATGCTGTATCTTTGTTGACATAAATCCGATGAATATAAAATATATCTTTAATTAAATCAGAATCGACGTTATGAAAGAATATATCATGTCTTTTTTCAATGCTCCCGTTACTAATAAAGTACCTGCAGGAGTGTGCAGTGTGGCAGGGCTTCATGCCTACATCTCTTCCGACTCTCATCTGGAGGAACTGACACAAAGAGTAAGATCCGATACGGAAAACGATAAGACTTTCCGTGGAAAAAAACAGACATTGTTGCCATACGTCACGCCTGCTGGAGTCTTCTCGTACTGCCGTGAGCAGTGCATCGTAGTGCCCTCCGGACTATTTGTAGTAGATATCGATCACCTTGCTTCTACCCAAGAGGCCGCAATGTGGCGCGATCGCCTCTTTGCCGACGAAGTGTTGCAGCCCGACCTTGCCTTTGTAAGTCCCGGCGCTAAGGGAGTGAAACTCTTTATACCCTATCGCCTGAGCCTTACGGATACGCTGGAACAGTCGTTCGACAATGCTGTGCACACTGCTTGGGACTATCTGGAGTGGAAGCACGGACTGAAGGCCGATACCGCCAACGCCGATATGTCGAGAGCCTGCTTCCTGGCATACGATGCAGATTGCAAATTAAAAATTAATAGTTGATAATTTATATTTTCTCCTCTTTTCATGAACGATATTGATATTATTGAACAATTGACTCTTGCCGTCGAACAGGCGGGAGCCGATCTTGCGCCCACTTATCAGGAATATATGCCGCTGGCTTTCGCCGTGGCCAACAGTTGTGGCGAAGCGGGACGGAGTTTCTTCCATCGTCTTTGCAGCTTGTCCGCCAAGTACCGGCAGAATGAAGCTGACAAACTCTACAGCCATGCCTTGCACGACGGACGGGGAAGAAATTCCCTGGGAACGGTGTTTCATCTGGCTCAACTGGCAGGTGTGCGCCTCGACAAGAAACTTGCAAACTTGCAAAACTTGCAGGCCCCCTCACCCACACACACATGCGTGCGTAAAGAAGGCGAGCCGATGCCTCCTTCCGAGCCGATGCCTCCTGTAGAATCAGTACCCGTTCCCCTGCCTTGCTTCCCGGATTACCGGTGGCCGCTCTTCCTGCAACAAATGATAGACTGCGGCGACACACCCGCCCAAAGGGACATCCTGTTGCTGGGAGCCGTGACGGTGTTCGGCGCCACTCTCAACAAGCTGTTGTACTTCACCTACGGACGCAAAAGCAAATATCCGTGCCTGCAAGCCTTTGTCATCGCTCCGCCCGCTTCCGGAAAAGGTGCGCTGACGTGGGTGCGCCGGCTGGCAGAACCTATACACGACTCGCTGATGAAACTATACAACGAGAAGATGAAAACTTACCGCCGTGAGAAAGCCCTATGGGACGTGCTGGGCAAGGAAAAGGCAGCAACGCCCGAACCTGAACAACCTTGCATGAAGATGTTTCTCATCGCAGGTGATAACTCCGGATCCGGTATGCTGGAGAACCTGATGGACGCTGACGGTGCCGGACTGATATGTGAAACCGAAGCTGATACTGTGAGTGCAGCCATCGGCACAGATTACGGACACTGGAGCGACACGCTGCGCAAGAGTTTCGATCATGAACGGCTGGCCTATAACCGCCGCACCAACCACGAATACCGGGAATGCAGAAAATCATATCTCAGTGTGTTGCTCAGCGGAACGCCCGCCCAGGTGAAGCCGCTCATCCCTTCGGCAGAGAACGGACTCTTCTCGCGTCAGGTGTTCTACTGCATGCCTCCCATCCATGAATGGGTAGACCAGTTCGACTGTTCCGGGAGTGACTATGACGCTATGTTCACCGCCTGGGGCGAACGTTGGAAACACCTGCTCGATGCCCTGGCGGCTGTTGTGAGCGGCATAAACCTGAAACTCACCCAAGAGCAGAAAGACGAATTCAACGCTCACCTTTCATGCGTATTCGGTCGTGCGGCAGTGCTTCATGGCGATCCCATGAAAAGTGCGGTGGCACGTATCGCCATCAATATCTGTCGCGTTATCAGCATTGTGGCATTGATACGTTCGCTTGATGCCCTGTTGATGTCGTCGGGCACGACGGACGACCTTGTAAAAGCACTGATGGCATGTCCGGGGCTGTCACCTTCATCCCGCATTCCACGGGAGAATGTGCAGGACGGGGTGGTGCCGGAGTTTGAACTCACCGTCGGCAGCGATGACTTTCATGCTGTGTTGGCGCTCGTGGAGCCGCTGTACCGGCATTCGTGTCATATCCTTTCGTTTCTTCCGTCCGGTGATACAATGCCGCAGCAGAAAATGCCGCAAGAGGCGTTTCTGGATATGCTGCCTCTCTGTTTCACTCGCAGTCAGGCTCTTCGGGAAGGTGCCCGGTACGGAATATCTGCCAATACGATCGACTCGTTGTTGAAACGCATGACCGGCAAAGGCCGGCTGGTGAAAAACGGTAGAGGAGAATACAGGTTTATCTGATGATTCATCCGAAGTACCGATCAAGTCTGCCCCTTACGCACGTATGCGCATGCGCGTGTGTGGGTGTGAGGAGGCTGCAAGTTTTGCAAGTTTGCAAGTTTTTGCAAGCCTTTTATTTTTTCCCAACTGGGAAAAAATATTTTTCCAATAGGGCAGCAATTTCGCGCTTCTTGCAACTCTGATAAACAGAAGGCATTGTGCCGGAACCACTAATTTTTATTTTTTTATTTTTAATTTGAAAACCATGTCCTTTCATCCCATCTCCATGACGAAGAGCGAATTGTCTCTTCTCTACTTTCCGAAGTCAACGTCCGCAGTGGCTACCAACCGTTTGATGCGCTGGGTCCACGGCTGCCCTCCCCTGATGGAGGAACTGGAAGCTACCGGCTATCATCGTTCTCAGAAGCTGCTCACTTCCCGGCAAGTGTTGTTGATTACCAGACACTTGGGTGAGCCGTAAAGAGTAAACCTGCGGAACCCATGGAAACCCATAAGTCGGTTTCCGGCCTGTTTTATCTTTGCCAGCGGTAAGAGCAAGTAGATATAGTAACTACTTACTGCTTACCACTAACATCATCATTATTAATTATTGAGATTATGGGAATTAAAGTAAAAGCCCGTCAGACCAAACTGACGGTGGGCCCCTCGGCAGGGCAGTATCGCTTCATCATGCAGGCCGAAATCTACAGCACGCTGAAGCAGGAAAAAGTCATATCCGAAGCTTCCATACGGTCGGGAATACCGAAGGGTAGCCTCAATGCCTCCTGGCAAGCTATCGGCGACGTTGTCAAGGCTTGGGCCACCGAAGGGCATTCCGTTGCCGTGCCCGGACTGGGCACCATGCGCTTCGGCTTGCAGGCCGGGGCAGTGACTAAAGTGGAGGATGTGAGTGCGGGACTCATCACCACCCGCAAAGTTATCTTCACCCCCAGTACCAACATCAAGCAGGAACTGAAGGATACCTCCGTCAACATTACCTGCTACGACAAGGACGGAAACGTCATCAAACAGGTGTCTTCCTCCGATCCGGGCAATGTGGATGATGGAGGCGATAATACCGGAGGTGACGGAGGCATAGAGGACGATCCGCTTGGATAGGGGATCAATTAGTAATTGACAATTGACAATTAATAGTTAACAATTAATAATTAAATATTATGTCTGATTCTGTAAAAGGAAATAAAATCACTTGGGTGTCTCTGCTCAATGCTATCATTCAAGCGGCCATTGCGGCGCTCACGGCACTGGGGGTGACGAGTTGTTCAACCATCGTCGAGGGCATGCTGCCATGATACAGGAAACATTCCCTATGACTGTGGGCGGGGAGGAAGTGCTCAGTGAGCGTGAACTCCTCGCCGGGGTGGAGAACGGGCTGATGATGGATTCCGCCGATTCGGTGCGTTACATCATCTTGCACTGTTCCGCTACCCGTTGTAACTGCGACTATACCGTGGAGCAACTCTTGCGTGACCATCGTGCCCGTGGGTTCCGCACTATCGGTTATCACTTCTACGTACGCCGTGACGGAACTGTCAGCCGGCATCGCCGGTTGCTCGAAGTGGGGGCTCATTGCCGTCCTTTCAACCGCTGTTCCATCGGTGTATGCTACGAAGGCGGACTGGATGCGGAAGGACATCCCGCCGACACGCTCACCGGGGAGCAGTTCGAACAACTGGAACAACTGCTGTCCCGGTTGCTGAAACTCTTCCCGAAGGCGCAGCTCAGAGGCCATCGCGACATGCCGGGCAGTGTGCCCAAAGCATGTCCCTGTCTCGACTGCCAATCCGTGTTCCGAGCCATACTCTGAAGTTTTCAGCAGAATGCATATCGGTTCCTGTAAGGTCGTACATCCCTGCTTTCAGCAGGGATGCGGCCTTTTTTTGTGCATGTATGCCATATATTCCCGTCAGTGAAGGAAGGTTCAGTTGGAGGGAGATTCCTTCATGCTTCAATGCGCGGTAATCGGGCATGTCCATATACAGGTAACGTTCGGGATGTGCCAGCAAAGGCCGGTAGCCTTTCGTTTGAATGTGCTTCAGGATAGATAGCAAATTCATGGGCGGATTGAAACAGGAAGTTTCCACCAGCAGATATTGCCTGCTGCCTTCGTGGAGTGGGAGTAGATCACCGGTTTCCAGGCGTTCCTCAAAGAGGTTGTCCATCATATATTCGGCGGCTAAATTCAGTTCCACCGTGCCGCAGTAGGCGGCTTGTAACTCTTTGAATTTTTCTTTCAATATAAGAGTGGCGTTAGGGATGTCTTCCATCACATGGGGAGTGAGCCACACTTTGCGGACACCCTGCCGTTCCATTTCCGCCAGGATCAGAAGTGATTCGTCCATTGTTTTCACCCCGTCATCCACTCCGGGCAGGATGTGGCAATGGTAGTCGGTCATTCCTTTCAGAAGGCCGCTTTTTGCGATGGATTGGGATTTGGAAAATAACTGCATATTGCAGGCTTTATTCTTGTAATAACCAGTCTATGATAGATATAACTTGTATCGTATGATTCTCTTCTTCAATAATTCTATTGTCATTCATGGTTATTAGGGTTAATTTATTGCATTTTAAATCAGCAGAAGCTTTGCACAATGCTGATATTTCCCGGTTATAGGTTTTGGTAGAAGAAATATCAACTGATATCTGAATTAATTCTCTGACATTAATTCCTTCACAAATCACAAAGTCAATCTCATATTGTTCCCGATAATAGAAAACATCGTAAAATAAAGGCTTATTTCTTCTTAATAGTTCAACATAGGTAATATTCTCTAATTTCCACCCTAAGTTTTGTTTATTCATAGCATCATCCCTTTCTGTAATAAAGGCGGTATCAACCACATAACTCTTTTCATTACGGATGCGTTCTTTGCTTTTAAATGAGAATTTGTGAATGCCTAACAAAAGATATGCTTGCTTAAGATATGAAACGTAGTTTTCTGCTGTGTGTGAAGAACCAAAACCAAAGCGTTCAGCAAGGTCGGAATATATAATCTCCTGACCGAAGCCATCTATCAGATGGTTAGCCAACATACGTAACGATTCTATATATCTGATTTTAAAACGCTGCTGTATATCTTTACGTATGATAGAGTCGAATAATCCTTGAATATATCCTCGACTGTTTTCAGGAAAGCCTCCTTTCTTGAAGTAGTCTTCAAATGCAGCTTTTTTGAAAGCTACTCCTTTGGTTGAAATGTCTTTAGTATCTATTTTTCGATATTGACAGAATTCTGTGAATGAAAAAGGGTAAAGTTCTATTTGGTTATACCGTCCGGTCAAGTGTGTGCTGAGTTCACTACTTAAGAGTTTGGCGTTAGAGCCGGTTATGATAAGATGAATTTTCTGTCTAAGCAATCTGTTTACGAAAAGAAACCATTCTTCAATGTTCTGTATTTCATCAAGAAATAAATATTGGAAGTCTCCATATACCATATATATTGCTCCCAATAGTGAATTTAAGTCTTTGGATTCTAATTTGTATAATCGTTCGTCATCGAAATTGATATAAGCATAAGGTATCTTTCTTTCTTTTAGAACTTTATGGCAGATTGTTGATTTACCACTTCGGCGTACTCCTATGACTATTTGCGCTAAAGGACTATCTATGTCGAATAGTTTTTCTTCTTTTCGGGAGCATAAGTCTTCAGAATTGATTAATTTCAGTTCCTCTTTTTGGTCTGCTACAATTTGTGCATATTCGTTGATGTTCATAACGGTATATTTTTATGTATTACAGAACAAAGGTAGTCTATTTAATTCTTTAACTGCACTATTTTGTTATGTTTTTCGAACTTAACTGCACTATTATAGTTAATTTATGTTTTTTTACTGCACTATTTAGTCTTATTTCTCTTTACCTCCATAATAAGAAGCATACCCGTAATGGTATCCGTAGCGATAGCCGTATCCGTAGCGTCCTCCGGTGCTTTCCGTTCCGTTCAGTATCATGGAGAGGTTCTTGAATCGTTTCACGGTATACATTGTTTCCAGTTCGGAGAGCATGGTGCGGTCCAGCAGGCCGGAACGGACAACGAAGATGGTGCGGTCCGCCAGCTTTTCGATGATTTGTGCGTCGGCCACAATGTCGACGGGCGGACAGTCGATGAAGATATAATCATATTCCGGTCTCAAAGCTGCTATCAGATCCGCCAGCTTGCTGTCCTCCAATATCTCCGTAGGGTTGGGAGGGACTGTGCCGATGGGGATGAAGTGCAGGTTTTCGTATTCCTTGTGAGGGACAACGATTTCCTTCCAATCTTTAATTTGATTGTTTAGGTAATCACTGAGTCCCTTGCCTGGAGAATCAATATAGGAGGAGGTGGTGCCATGCCGCAAGTCGCCGTCGATAACCAGAATCCGTTTCTTTTTGATGGCAAAACTCATGGCGATGTTCAGGGCCAGGAAGCTCTTGCCGCTGCCGGGATTGAACGAGGTCAGCACGAAGACATTCTGACTGCTGTCCTTGCCTGCCATAAAGTCTATGTTGGAACGTAGCACGCGGAATGCCTCGTTGATGATGTTGCGGTTGCCTTCACTCACCACGATGGTATTTATCTTCTGCCGCTTCTTAAGTTGCCATTTCCTTTTCGTGCCGGGGCATTGGGGAATCTCGCCTATGAGCGGCACACTCAGGCTTTCCAGATCTTTGCGACCACGCACTTTGGTATCCATGTTCTCCTTCATGAAGATGATGACTGCCGGTAGCAGCAGCCCGACGGCGAATGCCACTAACAGGATATTCATCTTGCGGGGGGCGGTAGGAAACATGCTGCCGTGCGGAGCAGTGATCAGGCGGGTGTTGTAGGCGGTGAATGCCTGAGATAGTTCGTTTTCCTCACGTTTTTGGAGCAGGTAGAGATAAAGCTCTTCTTTCACTTTCTGCTGGCGTTCCACCGATAGCAGGTATTTCGCCTGGTTCGGATTGGATGCCAATTGGTGGGTGGTAGCCTCTTCCTGTCGGCGGATACTGCGGATTTGAGTGTTCAGGGAGACGATTAGATTATCGACGGACTGGATGATGGTGTGCTGCATGCTTTGCAGGGAGTTTGCCATGTTCTTTACCAGCGGGTTCTTCTCGCTGCTGTTGGCTATCAACCGGTTGCGGTCGAGCACCAGATTGTTGTATTCGTTGATCAGAGTTTCTATATTGGCGTTGACGATGCCGGAATTGGTGGGTAGCGGACGATTCAATTGATTGGCGTCCAGTTCCCTGCGGATGTATTGGGCGGTGGAGAGTTGGTTGTTCAGCGCCAACAACTCTTTTTTGTTTTCGGCAGACTGTGCCATGTAGAGGTTGGAGGCTGCCTGTACGTCGGGCAGCAGGTGCTCGCTCTTGTAACTGGAGATGTTTTCGTCCACATGTCCCAGTTCGTTCTCTATCACGCCCAGACGGTCGCTGATGAATTGCGAGGTGCTGACGGCAATTTGGTTCTTGTCCTGAATCCAGTTCTCGTTGTAGACCTCGATCAAAGTGTTTAGGATGTCTTCCGCTTTCCGGATGGAGGTGGCGTTGATGCTGAGATTGATGATGGTGGCTTTTTCGTCACCCAATTCGGCGACCAGTTCGCTTGCATAGGCGTTGGCGACGTTGCGCACGCCTCCACGCGCGTATCGGATAGGCGTATTCTTAAAAGCGTCGCTGAACTCTTGCGCGGGAGATATGACTATCGTACCGGCGGAGGTATGTATGGAATCACCCATTTGGGCGGAGAAGGTTTCTTCTGTGCTTTCTCCCGATACTTCAAATTCGGAAAGGATGAACGTGTCTTTTGAGGATAACTCGATGGTGAAGCTCAAGTTGGTTTCTATCTTGTCGGGGAACGTGACGACTACGGGAGCCGATTTGTATAAATCGACGTCCTTCAATCCCCTGCGGACGGTGTAACTCTCGTTCAATCCCAACCGGTTGACTACCTCGGTCATCAATGTGAGGGACTTCAACGTCAGCAGCTCATTATTGATGTTGGTATTGGACTTGAAGATGCCCAAATCGGAAAATTCGTTCATCGCTCCCGTCGAAGAACTGCTGTTAGAGTTGTCTTTTACGAGGATGGCGGCGGTACGGGTGTAAATGGGGGGAGTGCTCAACAGGTACAACATCGCTACGGCCAAAGTAATGAACAAGGATATGGCGAACCAATGCCATTTGGGAACAAACATTCCCCATAAATCCTGTATTCGTATAAAATCGTCGGAAGGCTTTTTCTTTTCAATCATAATAATATTAATTAGTTATGAGCTGACTACTTAAACAGCAACACTCCCAGCGAGGTGAGGAACGACCCAATGCTGATCCATAGTCCTACGCTTTTCACACTGTTCTCATTCAGTGTGGATTGTCCGGCACGCACCTTGTTGGGCTGCACATACACTACGTCGTTCTGCTTCAGATAATAAACGGGAGATTTGAATAAATCATAGGAGCGGAGATCCACCCAGTGCGTCACTCGTTCTCCTTTTTCTTCGCGGATTACGAAAATGGCATCCCGCTTGCCGTAAATAGTCAGGTCGCCTGCCATGCTGATAGCTTCCAGCAGGGTTATATAGTCCTTGGAAATGCTGTATTTCCCGGGAGTTTTTACTTCACCCAAAATGGAGAAGCTGAGATTTATGAATTCCACGGTGACCACCGGGTCGTTCACCAGATTTTCTTCTTTCAGCCTTTGCTTTATTAGCGCGGCAATCTGGCTCCGGGTCATACCTGTCACAGTGAGCTCTCCCAATATAGGAAAGTCGATGTTGCCCTTGTCATCCAGTGTATAGCCGGAAATTTCCCCGTTGTTATTGCCGCTATTTGGGTCTTTGGAACCTACTCTGTATTGCACGCGGGCCAAATTGAACAAAGCTGCCAGTTCGGGGTCTTTACTTGATACTATGATGGATATCTGGTCCTTGGGTTGAACGGTGATGTCTTGAGGCGGGGCAATCGCTTCGGGACTGTTGACCTGCACATCCTGAAAATAGATAATCTCTTTTGACGTATTGCACGAAGTGAGCAATGCCAACGAGAAGAGCAGATATAAAAGATGCTTCTTCATATTAAATGTTTCTTTGTTGAATGTTCTTGTATTAATTTTTGATGTTTAATTCTTTGTTTTCTTCTTCTTCTTCAATATTTTTGCTGTAATGTAGAAGTGCATGGCTGTCCATACCGCCACGTCCAGCAGGAACAACACTGTGACGGATAGATAGGGGGCTAAGAGTGTGTTGGACATAATGAAAATCCAGGCGATGCCCAGGATGAAGCCCAGTGCCTGATGTTGAGACATCCCCAGGGCGATGAATTTATGATGGATATGATTCTTATCGGGAAGAAACGGAGGCTTGTGAGTGCGCAGGCGGTGGAGTACCACTCGGACTACATCCAGCATCGGCACCAGCAGGAAGGAAAATGACGTCACGATGGCACCGGGGAAAATCTTTTCCTTGACGGGGTCGAACATACTGAGCCGGATGGCCATCACAGCCAGCAGCAGGCCGATGGTTTGTGAACCGGTATCTCCCATGAACACTTTCCGCCCCCGGCGGGTCTGTCCGAACATATTATAATAGAAGAAGGGTATCAGCACACCCAAGGCGGCAAAAGAGATGAAAGCGTACAGCCACCAATCCAGACAGACGAACATGCAACCGAAAGCGAAGAACGCTATTATGCTCAATCCGGAAGCCAGACCGTCGATACCGTCTATCAGATTGATTGCATTCATGATATAGACTATGATGAAGACCGTGAACGGTATGCCTATGTAGTGGGGCAGCTCGTGGATGCCGAACAGTCCGTAGAGATTGTTGAAGCAAAAGCCGGAGGCCACTAATAGAAGGCCGCAAAGTGTCTGGATGACAAACTTGGCACGGTAGCGCATGCCTATCAGGTCGTCTTTCATTCCTGCCAGATAGAGTATAATGAGGCAACTGAATAGGGTGAGCAGGCAGGTGGACTGTTCCCAACAGAGCAAGTTGCTGTCCGTGCAGAGATTGTGGCAGGCGATGATGAGCGAAATGGGTACAGCGATGCACGGAAAGAAAGCGGTTCCTCCCAGACGGGGAATGGGCGTCGTGTGCAACTTCCGGTCATTCTGCGGATCGAAAAGCCTCCTTTTGAAGGCTACCAATGATATTCTGGGAATAATCATTGCGCTGAGCAGGCAACTGACGGTGAATGCCGCCAAGGTCTCAAAAAGGCAAATTGTCATGTTTGAGAAATTTGTTTTAAGTGTAATGTATTATATTTTCTTGAGAAAGCATTGGGGAATATAGGCAGTTGCCACTGCACATACGCCTTGGATGGCTACTATCAGCCGGCGGTTTCCTTTGATACGATGTATGTAGCCTTCTGCTCCTTTGAACGGGCCATCCGTCACAAGTACCCGTTCTCCGGTGCTGTACTCCATGGGAGCATCACCGAAATAATCCAGTCCTTTTTCTCCGGAGGAAGTGACAAGCATGAAAATTTTCATCTCTCGTTCGGGAATGGCTATCGGTAATTTCTGCCAATTGACAAGATGGGTATATAGGATGACGCGGTCTGTCAGTCTCTGTTGTAATGCCAGTGCCTGTTTCTCCGTGGAATAGAAGAACAGGAGGGAGGAGATGACCGGCTTGCGTATCTTCTTTTTTACTCCACCACGTTCCACAAGAGTTGTTTCACAAGGAATATAAGTCTCGATTTTGTCTTCATTCAGCGTGTCTTCTATCTCAAATACTTTATTATAAAAGACTTTGAAGGCGTACCAATGCATGATTGAAGGTACTACTTGCATGTTTTGTCGTATTTTATCTAAAAGATATTCCTTCCATTCCTGCGTATCTGAGTCTTTTGGTCTTTAAAACAACTCTGATACGCAGCAAGTAAGGTTGATCCAATTGTTCGTTTTGCCTGTCGATTTTTGGAACCCGGAACTTCTCCTGAACCCAAGAGAAGGCATCCGTAACCCTGTAATTGTACCGTTTCTAAGTAAGAAATGGTATAACGCTTTAAAATATTGAATCACTGTAGGATAAAGAATATTTTTTATCCTATTTTTTTTAGTTTTGTAGATTCAATACTATGTTTTGATTATTTTTTTAAGAATATATTTATTGAATTCTATTTCATATTTATTTTGAATATCTATTCATTTCTGCCTATAAACAAGTACTTATTGGGCTTGAAATCAATATTTTATACTCTTTTTAAAATATAAGTATAAATAATTATTTATTGTATTATGTTGTTTTATTCTTTTATTTGTTATATCTTTGCGCGGTAATTTTAAGGTTTCTTACTTAGAAACGTTACAACATAAAGCCTTCAAGATTCCTTCATTCGCTTTATCTATCAGTGAATTTTCTACAGATTCCAAATATATAAGCGTGGTTTTTTCAGAAGTGTGTCCCATGCCTGCACTAATGATGGATAACGGGACGTTGTGGTTGCGTGCCACGGTTGCCCAGCTATGCCTTGCGGTATAGGAAGAGAGGCGTAGATTCTCTCCTGTCAACTTTCCCAGTTTTTTTAACTTCCGGTTATGGTAGCCCAACGCAGTTTGATATTGCCGGTATGCTTCTTCCGGATCATTGGAGGTGATGATAGGAAAAAGATAAGGACTATTGCGGACGTATGGCTCATAGTGTTTGATGATCTCCCCGATAGGAGGTTCTATGCGTACGGTGAGGCGTTGTCCTGTCTTATGGCGGACATAGCTAAGCATTCCTCCGCTGATGTTTTCTTTCTTCAGATAGGCAATATCTACGAAGGCCATTCCACGGGTACAATAGCTGAAAATAAACAAATCGCGCGAAAAGGCAAGCGGAGCAGAACGTGTCAGATCCAATTTTTGCAAACGAACCATGATATCCTCATGTACAGCACGTTTACGGGTGCGTTCCACGCCTGTATAAACGCTCTGAAAGGGATATGTCTGTTCCAGCCGCCTCGTGCTTATCACCTTATTATAGGCAGAGCGCAAAGTCCGCATATAAAAAGAACTGCTATTTCTGCTTACTTTTCGTGATCGGAGCCATTGCTCGTACTCTATGATAAGCCTTTCGTCCACCTGATTGAGGGGGATATCCACGCCTCTCAGGAAACCGGAGAAACTGTTCATTGCCCGTTGCAGGTTACGGGTATTTCCCCATTGTCCGTCATTTTTTAACTCATCGGTCAAAGCAGCCAAACAGGACAGTATGGTGTCTCCTTTTTCATTCCAAGTATGAAAGCTGGCAATGACATCCGCCAAAGTGTAGTCTTTTCCGGCTCCGTCCCATTCGCATAGAATCCGGCGGATGCACTGCAAGTCTTTCTCTATTTGACGTTGGTAGCGGGCTGACATTCCGCTGTTGTCCGCTTCATTTATAAATGTTCCTTTTTTTGCATCCCACCATTGGGAAGGTACATGCATCCGGGTGGTTATTTGTCTGCTGCTCTGCTTGTGGCATAGCTGATAATAGATACTGCCGGCTTTTCCTTCCACCGATGATTTTCTTAATTTTACTTTTACAGTTGCCATAGTTTTTTCTCAATTTATAGAAATCTATATTATGTACGACAAAAAAGAGAGTATTCTGTTCCATCTTTTTAATATCATTGTTATTTTGAGGTATCCAAAGGTCTAATTATTAATGCTTATTCAGATATAATGTATTTTTCTTAAATGATTATCACTGTTCTTGCATGACAGGTATTTCATTTTCCCTGCATAATTATACTGCAAATCCTTGTTTATTATCAGTTGTTTTTATAATTTTACGCCTAAACTAACTTGTACACTCTTATATGTATAATATGAAAAAAGTAACTTTATTCGCAACCGGTATCATCATGATGTCATGTGCACAACAACAGAAGATTACGTATCCTGAAACCGCGAAGGTGGATACTGTAGATGTCTATTTTGGAACAGAAGTACCCGACCCGTATCGTTGGTTGGAGAATGACACTTCCGCTGCAACTGCTGCATGGGTGGAAGCTCAGAACAAAGTAACAAACGGCTATTTGTCTAAGATACCTTTCCGTGATGCTCTGCTGAAGCGACTGACGGATGTGGCTAATTATGAAAAGATTGGTACACCATTCAAGAAACACGGCAAGTATTACTTCTATAAGAATGACGGTTTGCAGAACCAGAGCGTACTGTATGTACAGGATAGCTTGGACGGTGAACCACGTGTATTCCTCGATCCTAACAAACTCTCGGACGATGGTACAGTAGCCTTATCGGGTATCTCTTTCTCAAATAATGGAAAATATACAGCATATACCATATCACGCAGCGGATCGGATTGGCGTGAAATCTATGTGATGGATACGGAAACCGGTAAACTGCTGGATGATCACATCGAATGGGCGAAGTTTACAGGGGCTGCCTGGCAAGGAGACGGGTTCTATTACAGCGCTTATGACGCCCCGGTGAAAGGAAAGGAATTTTCTAACGTAAACGAGAATCATAAGATTTATTATCATAAGATGGGTACGCCGCAGTCGCAGGATCAGCTGGTTTATCAGAATCCGGCACATCCCAAGCGTTTTTATACTGCCAGTGTAAATGAGGATGAGACTGTCCTGTTCCTGTATGAGAGCGGTGACGGGCGCGGAAATGCTTTGTATATGAAAGATCTGCGTAAACCGAATGCTCCGTTTGTGACAATGGCTACGGATATGGATTATAACTATGCTCCGATGGAAGTGATAGGAGATAAGATTTATATGTTTACGAACTACGATGCACCTAAGTACCGTCTTATGATAGCAGATATCAATAAGCCTGCCCTGAAAGATTGGACCGAACTGGTTCCGGAGAGTGAGAATGTACTTTCGAATGCTGGAGTGATAGGTGGAAAACTGTTCCTGACCTATGATAAGGATGCAGCCAACCATGCTTATGTATATGGGATGGATGGTAAGGAAATACTGGAAATAGAATTGCCTTCACTTGGCTCTGTAGGTTTCACGGGAGATAAGGATGATAAAGAATGTTTCTTCGGATTTACTTCATTTACTATTCCCGGTGCTACTTATAAATATGATATGGATGCGAATACCTACGAGCTTTTCCGTGCTCCGAAGGTCGATTTCAATTCAGACGAGTTTGTGACGGAACAAGTGTTTTATCCCAGCAAAGACGGAACAAAGATACCGATGTTCCTGACTTATAAGAAAGATCTTAAGAAGGACGGCAAGAATCCCGTATTCCTTTATGGTTACGGTGGCTTCAATATCAGTCTTAATCCGGGGTTCTCTACATCACGTATTCCGTTCCTGGAAAATGGAGGTATCTATGCACAGGTTAACCTGCGTGGGGGTGGCGAGTATGGTGAAGACTGGCACATAGCAGGTACCAAGATGCAGAAGCAAAATGTATTTGATGATTTTATTTCGGCTGCCGAATATCTTATCGATAATAAATATACTAATAAAGATAAGATTGCCATAGTAGGTGGTTCCAATGGTGGTTTGCTGGTAGGAGCCTGTATGACACAACGTCCTGACCTGTTCCGTGTAGCTATTCCGCAGGTAGGTGTAATGGATATGTTGCGTTATCATAAGTTCACTATCGGCTGGAACTGGGCAAGCGATTACGGCACAAGTGCAGATAGTAAGGAAATGTTCGAGTACCTGAAAGGATACTCTCCACTGCACAATCTGAAACCCGGTACCAAGTATCCTGCAACGATGGTAACTACAGCCGATCATGATGACCGTGTGGTTCCTGCCCACTCATTCAAATTTGCAGCTACCCTGCAAGAATGTAATGACGGAACGAATCCTACGCTTATCCGTATCGATAGCAAAGCAGGACATGGTGCAGGTAAGCCCATGAGTAAGGTGCTTGAGGAACAGGCGGACATTTACGGCTTTATCATGTACAATCTGGGAATGAACCCTAAGTTTTAAATTATAATCCATAATTAATCTGACGTTTTATCATTATTTAATCAAAATATTGCTGAAAAATATAGGTAAATTCAAAAGTTTACCTATATTTGCAGTGTTATTCGCTGACATTTTGTTCGAATAACCTTAAAATCACGAAAGGATAAACCTTTTAAAACGTAATATTATGAATATCGAACGAATTATGTCCTCTTTAGAGGCAAAGCATCCCGGCGAGTCTGAATATCTTCAAGCCGTAAAGGAAGTACTTCTTTCCATCGAAGATATCTATAACCAGCATCCAGAGTTCGAGAAAGCTAAAATCATAGAACGCTTGGTTGAACCCGACCGTATCTTTACGTTCCGTGTTACTTGGGTGGACGACAAAGGTGATGTACAAACCAACCTTGGCTATCGTGTGCAATTCAACAATGCCATTGGCCCGTACAAAGGCGGCATTCGTTTCCATGCATCTGTAAACCTTTCTATCCTGAAATTCTTAGGATTCGAACAGACGTTTAAAAATGCACTGACTACTCTGCCTATGGGTGGTGGTAAAGGTGGTTCCGACTTCTCTCCACGTGGTAAGAGCGATGGTGAAATAATGAGATTCTGCCAGGCTTTCATGTTGGAACTGTGGCGTCATCTTGGTCCGGATATGGATGTGCCGGCCGGTGATATCGGTGTAGGTGGCCGTGAAGTGGGCTATATGTTCGGTATGTATAAGAAGCTGACGCGTGAATTTACCGGTACATTTACCGGAAAGGGTTTGGAATTCGGCGGTTCTCTGATTCGTCCTGAGGCTACAGGTTTCGGTGGATTGTACTTCGTGAACCAGATGTTAGAAACTAAAGGCATTGATATCAAAGGTAAGACCGTTGCTATTTCCGGTTTCGGAAATGTGGCTTGGGGAGCTGCTACCAAAGCAACTGAGTTGGGTGCAAAAGTAGTTACTATCTCCGGACCGGACGGATACATCTATGATCCGAATGGTATCAGTGGTGAAAAGATAGATTATATGCTTGAACTCCGTGCATCGGGCAACGATATCGTGGCTCCGTATGCAGACGAATTCCCCGGTTCTACATTTGTTGCCGGCAAGCGTCCTTGGGAAGTGAAAGCTGATATTGCATTGCCTTGTGCTACGCAAAATGAACTGAATGGTGAGGATGCCCGTCAGTTGATTGAAAATAAAGTGATGTGTGTAGGAGAAATTTCAAATATGGGCTGTACGCCGGAAGCTATCGACTTGTTCATTGAACATAAGGTGATGTATGCTCCGGGTAAGGCTGTCAATGCCGGCGGTGTTGCTACTTCCGGATTGGAGATGTCACAGAATGCAATGCACCTCAGTTGGTGTGCTGCCGAAGTGGACGAGAAACTGCACGCTATTATGCACGGCATTCATGCACAATGCGTAAAATATGGGACAGAACCTGACGGTTACATCAACTACGTGAAGGGTGCCAATATTGCAGGCTTCATGAAGGTGGCTCACGCTATGATGGGTCAGGGAATTATTTAAAGGAAAACTTTGTTTAGTTGTATTTGTATTTGTGGTTTGTGCTGCCCCTGCCTGCGAAGGTGTAGGGCAGTACTTTTTTTCATTCTTCATTCTTCATTCTTCATTTTTTAGTCTACCTTTGCATCTCAAAATTATAAATAACAAAGAGATGTTACAACCTGAATTGAAACTGAGACGCGATAAAATACGCGTCTTGATGGCTCAACAAGAGATTGATGCCGCTCTTATCACTTGCAATGTAAATTTAATCTATACGTATGGACGTGTTGTCAGTGGTTATCTTTATTTACCTCTGAATGCCCCGGCACGTTTGTTTATCAAACGCCCTAATAATATTGAGGGGGAACATATTTATCCTATCCGTAAGCCGGAGCAGTTGACTGATTTGTTGAAAGAGTGCGGGTTACCTTTGCCCACAAAGTTAATGTTGGAGGGAGATGAATTGTCGTATACTGAATATACCCGTCTGGCAGCTTGCTTTCCGGAAGCGACGGTTGTGAATGGTACACCTATTATTCGTAAGGCACGCAGTATAAAGACGGATATTGAGATTGAGATGTTCCGCCGGTCGGGTGCTGCTCACGCGAAAGCATACGAGCGGATTCCTTCTGTTTATCAACCGGAAATGACAGACCGTCAGTTGTCTATTGAGATAGAACGTCTGATGCGCTTGGAAGGTTGCTTGGGTATTTTCCGGACTTTTGGACAGAGTATGGAGATATTTATGGGAAGTCTGTTGGCTGGTGATAATGCTACTGCTCCTGCACCTTATGATTTTGCTTTAGGAGGTGAAGGACTTGATCCGTCTATACCTATCGGTGCGAATGGTGCAATGTTGCAACCCGGACAGAGTCTCATGGTGGATATGGGTGGAAACTTCAATGGATATATGGGTGATATGAGCCGTGTGTTCTCTATTGGTAAATTGCCGGAGAGAGCTTATGCTGCTCATCAAACTTGTCTGGAAATACAGGAAGCCGTAACAGAAAAGGCAAAACCAGGGGCTGTGTGCGAAGATCTTTATAATACAGCTATCGATATGGTTACTAAAGCCGGGTTTGCTGATTACTTTATGGGAGCCGGACAGAAAGCGAAATTTATAGGTCATGGTATTGGTCTGGAAATTAATGAAGCCCCTGTACTTGCTCCGCGTATGAAACAGGAGTTGGAGCCGGGCATGGTATTTGCGCTTGAACCGAAAATCGTATTACCGGGTATTGGTCCGTTGGGCATCGAAAATTCTTGGGCAGTAACAACGGACGGGGTAGAGAAATTGACGCTGTGCAAGGAAGAAATAGTGGAATTATAATTTTTTCGAAAAAAAGTAGTTTTTACTTTAGTATATTTATATTTTGCTTTGTATTAGTAATAGAAGCTTGAGATTAATAGATATTTTAAGCAGTCTATAACTAATATAAAGTAAATTGATGAATATAAGTGAAGATTTATTAGTACGCTATCTTCAGGGTGAATATACTTCTGAAGAGCTTGCCGCCGTTAAGGCTTGGGAAAGCCAGTCGGATGACAATAAAAAGATATTGGAACAATTATATTTCATATTGCAGGCGTCCGAACGTCTGCAGAAAATGAATGCTGCTTCTCCTGAGGCTGCTTTACTGAACCTGAAAAAGAAAATAAGTAGCCGGAGATATTCTTCTCTCTTCCATCAAAGTCTCATGGTTACACAGCGTATTGCTGCCGTTTTATTTATTCCTATTCTTATTCTTGCAGGTTACCTTATATTGCAAGATTATAATAATATCCAACGCTATGTAGAAGTAAAGACAAATTCGGGGATGATATCTTCTTTTGATTTGCCTGATGGTTCAAAAGTGTGGTTAAATTCTGGTGGTAAGCTTAAATATCCAGCAGAGTTTTCTTCAAAAAAAAGAGAGGTGCATCTTGAAGGGCAAGGATATTTCAGTGTGAAAAGGGATGAAGATACTCCTTTTATGGTACGTATCGATGATTTTTATTCTGTTGAAGTCTTGGGTACAGAATTTAATATTACCGCCTATGAGGATGATCATCTGATTGAAACGACTCTTGTTACCGGTAAAGTCAAATTAAATATTCATCTTGTCGATGGGCGACTCATCCAGAAACTTCTTAAGCCTAATGAAAAGGCAACATATAACCGTGAAACACATCGGTTATGTATTGCTACCGTTAACACGGAAAGCGATAAGGTATGGAGAGAAGGGAAAATCATATTCTGTCAACATCCCATGGAGCAGGTTCTCAAAGTATTGAGCCGCTATTATAATGTACGTTTTGCTGTGAAGAACCCCAAAATTATGCAATCGGAAATTACTGCAAAGTTCACCAATGAACCTTTGCAACAAGTGTTGGGCTATCTTGAACTGGCCTCAGGTATTAAATTCAAAATCAAGCATCCTGATAAAATTGAAAATGATACGCTTTCTACAAGTGTCATCGAAGTATATAAGTAAAAATAGTATTAATCCATAAAAATGAATAGCCTATGAAGTAATAACTAAAAAAACACAAAAATACGGAAAGATGTTGACGCATCTCCCCGTATCCAAGTAATCAGCTGTTGACGCAGCCAATAATAACTTTTAAATCCATTTCAAAAATATGAATAATGTTGTAACCTTAAATGGATTAAGGAATAATTTATGTTTTTTTATCCATAAAATCCCTCTTACCATGAGATTAACTGTAGTCTTTTTATTCCTGTTCATAGGAGGAGCTATCGCAGAAAACACACTTGCACAGAATACGAAGGTATCTTTTAGTGTGCAAAATGAAACCATTGCAGATGTTTTGGAAGCTGTGGAAAAACAAACCGATTTTATTTTCATCTATGACAATGAAAATGTGGATGTAAATCGGAAAGTAACATTGGAGGTGAAGCAACTCTCTCTCTTTGATGTTTTAAACCGGCTTTTCAGAAATACGGATATTGCTTATACCATTGTTAATGAGAAGATAATTCTTAACAAAGAGAAGACTTTTATTTCCATGCAACAACAGCAGAAACAGGTGACTGGTACTATAAAAGATGAAAATGGTAACTCTGTGATTGGAGCAACTGTTTTTGTGGAAGGAACCACAATAGGCGCTGTGACTGATGTAGACGGACGATTTACCATTGAGGCGGATGGAAACAGTACGCTTCAGGTGCGCTACATAGGTTATGTCACAGCCTATGTCCCTGTCAAGCAACGTCGGAATATTGTCATTACACTGAAAGAGGATAGCCAGAGTCTTGATGAAGTAGTGGTGATCGGATATGGAACTGTGAAAAAGAAGGATCTTACAGGAGCTATTTCTGTGGTTAATACTAAAACAATGGGTGAAATTCCTAGTACTTCTGTTCTTGAATCTATGAATGGTATGGTACCGGGTATCGAGATTAGTATGAATGCCCGTCCTGGGGATACGGGATTTGCAACAATTCGAGGTATCAGTAACTTTACTAACAATACTCCGTTGTATGTGATTGATGGCTTGCCTACTAATGATATTCGCGACATGAATGTTAATGATATTGAGTCTATGCAAGTACTTAAAGATGCTTCAGCCGCTGCAATCTATGGTTCACGTGCTGCTAATGGAGTGATCATTATTACTACCAAGAAAGGGACTAATGGAGCTGTAAAGGTAGATTTTTCTGCTTCTTATGCTATTCAGCATTACTCGCGACCCTTTGAGCTGGCAGATGCTGAGGAGTGGTCTAAAATAAATACAGTAGCTCGGCAAAATGCAGGATTACCTACAATGTCGCATGATCTGTCCGTAAATACAGACTGGTGGGATGCTATTATTCGTACTGGAAATATTCAGCAATATAATGTGAGTCTTTCCGGAGGTAATGAGACTGGTAATTATTATGTATCCGGAGAATACTATACAAACAAAGGTGTACTCTATGGCTCAGGGTATGACCGCTTCAGTGTGCGTGTCAATACAAATGCTAAAAAAGGAATTTTCAGCATGGGACAAGCGTTGACTTTAAGTAATAATGTGGTCGACCCGACTGTTGCCAATACTATTATGGATGCTCTTTCTATGGCCCCTGTAGTTCCTATTTATAATCCGGAGAATCCGGGCGGTTATGGCTATGGTGATCCGAAGACGAATAATAATATAGGTAATAATCCGATAGCCCAGGATGATCTTGTAGACCGGACTAATAAAAATTTCAGAATAAGAGGTACTATATGGGGGGAGATAGCAATTCTGAAGAGTTTAAAATATAAACTGAATGTCGGTTATGAACTGAACTTTGATAATTCTAAAACTCTCCGGCGTGAAGGGGATTGGCGTATGAATATGGCCTATCAGCCTTCTTATGTTAGTGAAAGTTCGGGACGGTTTGACAAACCTTTGGTTGAAAATACACTTACCTTTGATGAGAAGTTTGGAAAGCATGCCATAAATGTAATGGTAGGTAATTCTTACCAGAAGGAAACTTATAATCAGATTTCCGGTGAAATACAGGATATTCTTCAAACCTCCAGTGGAAAATATTATGATGTAATGGATGCAGGTACGAGTTTGCCACAAGCTGGTGGATACCGTAATGTTGCTGTATTACTTTCATATTTAGGACGTTTGAATTACACCTATGATGATAAATACCTGTTGACTGCTACATTCAGGCGCGATGCTTCTTCAAGAGTTAAAAAAGAGAACCGCTGGGGTAATTTCCCATCTATATCTGCTGCGTGGAGAATCAGTAAAGAGAGATTTTTTGCTCCGGTGAAATGGGTAGATGATTTAAAGGTGCGTGCAAGCTATGGTACGCTTGGCAGTCTTAATATCGGTTATTGGGATTATGCTCCCGTCATCAATACATTCCTGACTGCTACTTTCGGTACGGAGCAGTTACAGCAGAATGCTGCTATCCAAACGAACCTTGTGAATGAGAATCTTAAATGGGAGTCACAGACTCAACTTGATTTTGGATTTGATGCGACTGCCTTTAATAATCGGCTTACTTTTTCGGCTGATTATTACATATCCAAAACTAAGGATGTGCTTACAGCCATGCCGATTTTAATGACTACAGGTAACGGTGCAGGTAATCCGGTGGTAAATGCTGCATCATTAGAGAACCGCGGATTTGAGTTTAGTCTTGGATGGCGCGAAAAACGCAAGGATTTCTCTTATTATGCTAGTCTTAATTTCTCTACGGTGAAAAATAAAGTAACCAGCTTGGGATATGGTCGGGTAGATATTATTTCAGGACAAGGACGTACAGCTGTGGGACGGCCTATCGGAGAATTCTATCTGATAAAGACTGATGGTATATTCCAGAATGACGATGAAATACAATCTTATAAAAATTCAGAGGGAAAGGTGATACAACCGGATGCTAAACCGGGTGATATCAAATATATTGATTTTAATGATGATGGTAAGATTACTGATGCCGACCGTCAGGTATTGGGATCACCCCACTCTCTTTTCCAAGCCGGTATAAATATGGGCTTTGCATGGAAGAACTTTGATTTGAAGATGAACTGGTTTATGGATATTGGCTCGGATGTATTTAATGCTACTAAACAATACATGATTGGAGCTGACGCTGCTGGAAATGGGGACAGTAATTATTTGAAGAATTTCAATTACTGGACACCGGAACGGCCGACTAATATACCGAGACCTATCGCCGGGAAGATTACGAATCGCCGTGACAGTGATTACTGGCTTGAAAATGGTAGCTGGGTAAAGTTAAAAACACTTTCTATCGGTTATACTATCCCTGAGAAGTTGTTACATAAAATTCATTTTAATACTTGCCGGGTATATGTGACCTGTCAGAACTTGCTTACTATTTCCAGTTTCAGTATGCAAGATCCTGAATACAGAAAAGATAATATCTGGAACAAAGGTTATCGTGGTGTGGCAGCTTATCCGAATCCTTTTGCCATAAACTTTGGAGTTCAGTTTCAATTTTAATATCTAGTGCCATGAAAAAAATATATGTAATAATCTGTTTGTTAGGCCTTACATTAAGTGCATTGCTTAATCAGGCATGTAATCCTGATTTGTTGGATACCGTTAATCCGAACAAACTCACGACTAAGGAATTTTGGCGTACTGAAAAAGATGCTCAACTGGGAGTGAATGCTTGTTATGCCATCTTTTATCGGTTAGGTTCTTGGCATCGATATCTACATTGGCGTTTTGATCTTCTTTCTGATGAAGGGTATAGTATGAGTCCTATGGTGCAAACCGGTGAATGGACTAAATTTATATATTCTGATTATAATCATGATAATAATCAGACCGTGATTTGGAGAGAAGCTTACCGGGGAATATTCCGTGCGAACCAAGTACTGACCTATGTTCCTGGTATTGAAATAGCTGATGCTAAAAAGAAGGATGCTTATTTGGGACAGGCTTATTTCCATCGTGCTTATAATTATTTCCATTTAGCTGTGCTGTGGGAAGAAGTGCCTTTGGTGACCGAATTGCAGAACCCGGGCGATCAACCCCAACAAGTAACATTACCAGAGATTTGGGGGCAGGTTGAGAAGGATTTGCTGGAAGCAAGTAATCTTTTACCGGAGGAATGGACAGGAGCAGAAAAAGGCAGGATAACTAAGGGGGCGGCTAAGGCTTTATTAGCTCGTGCTTATATGCAACAACATTTATGGGAAAAAGCGAAAGAGCAATTATATTGGCTGGTTGAAGGTGAGGGAAAGAAGTACTATGGATTAGTAGATAATTATAAGTATAATTTTTCTCACTTGACAGAAAATAACATAGAATCAGTCTTTGAAATTCAGTTTAGTGATGCCCTTAATGGTGGAGAAAGCGATGATAAAGGAGCGACAAATGGGCATCAACGTTCTATTATTTTCGGACTTAGTGGAATCGGTTTTCGTGATGGTCTTGCTCGTCCGTGGTTAGTAGATGAGTATAAAAAAGAACGTACGATTGATGGCAAGCTTGATCCTCGTTTACGCGTTAGTCTTTTATATAAGGATGTGGCAACTGATTTTCCTGATGAAGAAACCGGAAAGTTTTATGGCAAAACCTGGGCTGAAGGTAAATGGGGGAATGATGTATATTATCGTAAATATTCACGTGATGATTTCCGTACTACGGAAGATCGGCATTCTCAATTGAATTTCCGGGTGATTCGTTATGCTGATGTCTTGCTGATGTATGCCGAGTGTCTGAATGAGTTGGGAAATACAGAAGATGCTTATACTTATGTTAATATGGTACGTGCACGTGCTCAGATGCGTCCTTTACAGGAGGCTTATCCTGAGATAGGGAATGACAAACAGAAATTCTTGTCACGTTTACAGACAGAGCGTGTTCTGGAGCTTAATGGTGAGTGTGTACGTTGGTTTGATATCAAGCGTTGGGAACTTTATAATACTCCTGAAGGATTGGCTGCTTTGATAGCTCGTGATCCGGACTATAAAAATTTTGTAGTCGGAGTTTCTCATCGGCAACCACTTCCTTCCAATGAAGTTGCTAATAATCCTAATATGAAGCAGCTTGAAGGTTATTAATTATTTAAATAGAAAACGAATGATAAACATATATAAATATATGAACTTATTAGTACTCATATTCCTGAGTACGGGAGCTGCGGCACAATCAATAGGTATTCAAAATAACCCAGCTTTTCTAAATCAGGAAATGAGTATGGAAGCCAGAGTAGCCGACTTGATGAGTCGGCTCACCCTGGAACAAAAAGCTCAGTTGCTTAATCATCGTGGCAAGACAGTGGTTGTTGATGGCTTTTCTATCCGGGCAGATCAATGGAACCAATGTTTACATGGGGTGAAATGGACTGAACCTACTACTAATTTTCCTACAAGTATTGCGTTGGGAGCAACTTGGGATACTGAACTTATTCATCGTGTAGCAACTGTTATTTCTGATGAAGCCCGTGCCATATATAATGGTTGGAAACAAGATCCGGAGTTTCGTGGTGAACATAAAGGATTGATTTACCGCTCTCCTGTCATTAATATCAGCCGTAATCCTTATTGGGGCAGAATTAATGAAATCTTTGGTGAAGATCCTTATCATACGGGAAGGATGGGAGTGGCATATGTAAAGGGACTGCAGGGTGATGATTCTCACTATCTTAAATTAGCTTCCACCCTTAAACATTATGCAGTGAATAATGTAGAGGTAGACCGGATGAAACTCAGTGCCCAGGTTCCCGAAAGGATGTTGTACGAATATTGGCTTCCCCATTTTAAAGATTGTATTGTAGAAGGCAAAGCACAGTCAGTGATGGCATCTTATAATGCTATTAATGGTGTACCTAATAATATAAATAAGTTGCTTTTGACTGATATTTTGAAGAATCAGTGGGGACATGAAGGATTTGTAGTATCTGATTTAGGTGGAGTGAAAACAATGGTTGAGGGGCATCATCAGCGTCAAATTTCATATGAAGAGGCTGTTGGACGTAGTATCATGGCAGGGTGTGATTTCTCGGATGTTGAATATGAAAAATATATTCCTGATGCTCTCAGAAAGGGTTATTTGACAGAAGAAAGATTGAATGACGCGCTTCGCCGGGTTTTGCTGGTACGTTTTCGATTGGGTGAATTTGATGACTTTAAGTCGGTTCCCTATAGCCGTATTTCCCCCGATGTTATCGGTTGTAAAGAACATAGGAACTTGTCTTTGGAAGCTGCGCGTAAGTCCATTGTTTTGCTTAAGAATGAAAAGAAATTATTGCCGATAGATAGAAGCATCATTAAACGCGTTGCCGTAATAGGTCCGTATGCTGATTTGTTCAATCAGGGTAATTATGGGGGAGTTCCGAAAGATCCGGTAACCCCCTTACAGGGAATTAAAAACGCTGTAGGGAATAACGTGGAAGTGCTTTATTGTAAAGGAGCTCAGATAACTCCGGTAAAGGTACGTAAAGGCCGACCCATTCCACCTCGATTCGATAAAGAGGCTGAAATGAAAAAAGCGGTTGAGATGGCAAGAAATAGTGATGTGGTCTTCTTGTTCGTTGGTACCACGGCAGATATTGAAGTTGAAGGACGTGATCGCAAAACTTTGGTTCTTCCCGGAAATCAGAATGAACTGGTAAAGGCGGTTTATGAGGTTAATAAGAAAGTGGTAGTGGTACTTATGAGTGCCGGTCCTGTTGCAGTTCCTGAAGTTAAAAAGAATATACCGGCTGTTTTACAAGCTTGGTGGCCTGGAGATGAGGGAGGAAATGCTATTGCTGATGTACTTTTCGGAGATTACAATCCTGGAGGAAAACTTCCTTATACAATGTATGCGTCTGATGAGCAGGTTCCCTCTACTGATGAATATGATATCTCTAAAGGATTCACTTATATGTATTTAAAGAAAAAACCACTTTTTGCTTTCGGGCATGGCTTAAGCTATTCAAAATTCCATTATTCGGATTTACAAATATCTTCTCCTGTAGTATCAGTCAATGATACTGTTTCGGTGGTCTTAAAAGTAAAGAATATGGGAAAGAGAACAGGAGAAGAGGTGGTTCAACTCTATGTAAGAGATGTGAAAGCGAAAGTGGTACGCCCGATTAAAGAACTCCGTGGTTTTAAGAGAATAGCTCTTCAACCCAATGAAGAACAAGAAATCCGGCTGATGCTTCCGGTTAAGTCCCTTGCTTTTTATGATGAATCTATTGGAGACTTTTTAGTAGAACCCGGAAGTTTTGAGATTCTTTTGGGAAGTGCCAGTGATGATATCAGGCTTCAAAGTAAATTAATAGTCAACTAAATAAAATTAAAAAAATATGAAATATCTCCATTCTATAATTAAGAGTTTTATTTTCTGTTGTTTTATATGTGTCAATTTCTGTTCAGTGGCTCAAGAAATGCAGTCCGCACAGACTATCACTTTCGAAGTTGATGTACAGAAAAAGATAGAACCTATGAAACCTATTTGGGCATGGTTTGGATATGATGAACCCAATTATACCTATATGAAGGATGGCAAAAAACTTCTTACCGAGTTGTCTGAGATGAGCTATACTCCGGTTAATGTGCGTGTACATAATCTTTTGACTACGGGTGATGGAACTCCGGCATTAAAATGGGGTTCAACCAATGCTTATACCGAAGATAAGAAAGGGCGTCCTATATATGATTGGACCATTGTGGATAGTATTTTTGATACTTTTATTGTTCGTGGAATGAAACCTTTGGTAGAAATTGGATTTATGCCCAAAGCCCTTTCTGTCAAACCTGGTCCTTATCAGCATAATTGGAGTCCTGCTAATGCATACAATGATATTTATACAGGTTGGGCATATCCACCAAAAGATTATAATAAGTGGCGCGAACTTGTGTGCCAGTGGGTTAAGCACTGCGTTGAAAGATATGGTGAAAATGAAGTCGCTTCTTGGTATTGGGAAGTGTGGAATGAGCCTAATATTGGTTATTGGAAAGGAACTTTCGAAGAGTATTGTAAACTTTATGACTATGCAGCTGATGGTCTTAAAAAAGCTTTTCCGAGAGCACGTATAGGAGGACCACATAGTACAGATCCAAGTAATGAAGGTGCTAATGCTTTCTTGCGCCGTTTCCTTGAACATTGTGTACGTGGCAAGAATTATGCAACGGGAAAGATTGGTTCCCCATTGGATTATGTCGGTTTTCATGCTAAAGGCGGTCCTCGTGTAGTAGATAATCGTGTTCAAATGAATATTGGACGTCAACTGCTTAATATCTCCAAGGGATTTGAAGCTGTGGCTTCATTCCCGGAATTGAAACATCTGCCTATTATTATCGGAGAATCTGATCCGGAAGGTTGTGCAGCTTGCTCCATTGAACATCATCCGCAAAATGCATATCGTAACGGAACCATGTATTCCAGCTATACGGCTGCTTCTTTTGCCCGCAAATATGAATTGGCAAGGAAGTATGGGGTTAATTTTATTGGTGCTGTTTCATGGTCATTTGAGTTTGAAAATCAGGCATGGTATGCAGGCTTCCGTGATTTGGCAACCAATGGCATAGATAAACCTGTACTGAATGTATTCCGTATGTTTGGTATGATGAAGGGGGATTTGGTTACCGTTAAATCTTCCGCACCTTTATCCGCGGATGAAATGTGCAAGAATAGTGTAAGGAGGGTTGCTGATATTAATAGTATTGCGAGTACCGATAATAATAGTGTTGCTGTTATGGTATGGAATTATCATGATGATGATCTCTCTGCTCCGTCTTCTGATATAAGTATCAATGTAAAGAACATGACCGGACGACGTGTATTAGTGACACATTATCGGATTGATGATCAGTTTAGTAATTCTTATGAAGTATGGAAGGCAATGGGTGAACCTCAAAATCCTTCACCGGAACAATTGGAAATATTAGAGCGTAGCGGGCAGTTACAGATGTATTCTTCACCTGTTTGGAAGGATGTGATTGGTGGAAAAATCACTGTGGATTTTTCGTTGCCTCGTCAAGGAGTATCACTCATTAAATTGACTTGGTAAAGGAAGTATTTCTTTTTAGGTTTTCTTGATAAAAGTTTTGTTGGCAGACTTATTTTAGGGCTGCCAAGGGAACTTATTCTCTTTATTTCGAAAAATAATGTTTATTTTAAAGTATATAATTATGGAAAATTCAAATAAAAAAATGATAGGTATTATTCATGCTGCCCTTATATCAAGCAAGTCAGTCCAACCCTTTATTGATGATATTATTCCTGATGTAACCGTGGCGCATGTGGTGGATGATACAATTCAGAATACCAATTTTGCTTCTAAACCAGGTGTGATTCCTAAAAGCAACTTTTATAAGTTTGCAACATATGCTCATTTTCTTGAAGAGGCTGGTGCCGACTTGATTTTACTGGCATGTTCCACTTTCAATCAGGCTGTGGAACTGGTACGTCCTATGATAAACGTTCCGTTACTACAGATAGATCGTCCAATGATGGATCTAGCTGTAAATCAGGGAAAACGCATAGGACTATTGGCTACTGTCCCTACTACTATTCCCGCTTCGGAAAGGTTACTTTATACAGCGGCGGCAGAAAGTGGGAAGGAGATTGAAGTTACGACTATACTTTGCTCGGAAGCATTTGAAGCTATAAAACAGGGGGAAGTTGATTTACATAACCGTTTGCTATTAACTCAAATAGACCGTTTGTCTGAAACAGTAGATGCAATTGTTCTTGCACAGGTATCTATGAGTGCATTGGAACCGATGCTTGTTAATACTAAAGTGCCTGTGTATAATAGTGGGCGTACTGGATTTGAAAGAGTGAAACAGATGTTGGATGCTTTATAAAAGGATAATGATATGAAAGTTGCAATCGGTTGTGACCCCAATGCTCTTGAATTGAAAAATATACTAAAAGAGAGTATTGTTGCCCAGGGGTATGAAGTCGTGGATTATGGAGGAGAGGATCCTATTTATGCAAATACTGCTTTATTGGTAGCTTGTGCCGTTTCTTCCAAAGAATGTGAAAGAGGGATTTTACTCTGCGGAACAGGTTTGGGGATGTGTTTAGCTGCTAATAAAGTTCCTGGAGCCTATGCAGTGGTATGTTCTGATAATTATTCAGTAGAACGTTCTATTTTAAGTAATAATGCAAATATTTTAGCTTTGGGAGCTCAGGTGCTTGGGATAGAGGTGGTAAAACAGATTGTTCTCCACTGGCTGGAACTGCGATATGAACATGGTGGGCGTTCTGAGGTAAAGATACAGCGTATCTATTCCATTGAGAGTGAGTATATGAAGTCTGAATAATTATTCAAAGAATTGCCATGTTTAGGAAAACGAAATTGTTTGATATGCCTGATATTTATACGGTCAATGCTTTTACTTTAGGTAGTAAATTTTATATTGGTATGGGACCAGAAAAGTCGGGGAATCCATATTTGATAACTTATCCTTCATTGAATAAAACAGAGGCTGGAATAGCTCCTGGAGGAATGATGAGTCTGATTCCTGTTCCAGGTAGGAGTGATATGCTTGTTTCTGTAATGGGGCTTTTTCCACCTTTTCAGGGAAAAGATGCCGGAGTTTATCGGCATACCCGTTCAGAGGATATTTGGAATGTAGAGAAAGTATTGCATTTACCTTTTGCACATCGGTGTGAGATTCTTCATAAAAATCAGATAAATTATCTTTTTACATCGACTGTAAGCAAATGTAAGCGGGAACCGACTGACTGGTCGGAGGCCGGAGAAGTATTTCTTACTATATTAACGGATCTCTTTCAGCCAATGTGGAACGCAGAAAAGATAATGGGAAATATCTTTCGCAATCATGGTATGCTGAAAACCGTTTTACATGAAAAAGAGGTTGTTTGTGTATCAGGTACTGAAGGAATATTTTCTCTTTGCCCGGAGGGGTATGAAGTAAGAGTTACACAAGTCTTCGATAAAGAAGTTAGCGAATTTATTTTTATAGATATGGATGGAGATGGACAAGATGAGTTGGTGACTATAGAACCTTTTCATGGTGATTCTTTGAATATTTATAAATTGTTATCCACCGGTTGGAAAAGAATCTATGATGCTCCTTTAGCTTTTGGGCATGGCTTGAGTTCCGGAAGGTTGGCAGGAATTCCTGTTGTGGTTGTCGGGAATAGGGCTGGTGTAGCTTCTTTAGATTTGTTTTGTATGGTGCGAGAAGGGAACAAATTCAGACGTTATTGCATAGAGAAAGGCACTGGGACAACCCAAACTCAAATATTTCACTATTTGGATGAGGATTATATACTCAGTGCCAATCAACTTAAGGGTGAGGCAGCATTATATTGTCTGAGACAGGGAGCTCTATATAAGTGATGTTTTGCTTTTATGACTGGTGTGGGCTTAAAAAAATTATAAACTGATTCGTAGAACTGATTAATAAATAACTCAATGAAAAATATAGTATGTGAAAATGAGGTGGAAGTACAGCATCTTCCAGGAAGAGATCTTCAATGGCTTTTTACACCGGAACAGAATGTGTCTGAAGCTTTTTCAATGAATGTGGTTGTAATAAAACCCGGTTGTACAGTAACTCCAGCACATTCACATCCGGAAAAAGAAGAAGTAATTTATATTGTCGATGGAAGTGGGAAAACATACATTAATGGATATATATATAATGTCTGTAAAGGTACTGCGGTTTTATTTCCTAAAAAATCTATACATATGCTTAGGAATACGGGAGAGGTGGATATGAAAGTCGTTTGTTTCTTTACACCTCAGGCTACTTTAGCAGATTATGAATTCCATGAACAAGTAGTATTCCCCGAATAACATTTATCAATTAATTTAAAAGATAGTATATATGCAACGAATTATAAATAATGCTGATCATGTGGTAGAAGATATGTTAGAGGGTTTTATCGCTGCGCATGAAGATATTGTCAGCAGAACTCAAAATCCTCGTGTTTTGAAATATAATCAGGCTCCTGTTTCTGGTAAAGTTGGGATTGTGACGGGTGGAGGTTCTGGCCATAAACCTGCTTTTATCGGCTACTTGGGTAAAAATATGATAGATGCTGTAGCAGTTGGTGAAATATTTTCGTCTCCTACGGCAAAAGCATTTCTTGATGCTATCAGAGAAGCTGATTCGGGTCATGGGGTGGCGTGTCTTTATGGAAATTATTCCGGTGATAATATGAACGTGAAAATGGCTCGTATGCTTGCTGAAGAAGAAGGCATTGTAGTTAGAACAGTGGTCGCTAATGATGATGTAGCATCTGCTCCTAAGAGTGAAAGAGAAAAAAGGAGAGGAGTAGCTGGGGAAATCTTAATGTGGAAGACGGCAGGTGCTAAGGCTGCCTTGGGAGGCACTCTTGATGAAATCGTACAAGTAGCTCAAAGAACAATTGATAATACTCGTAGTATAGGGATAGGGTTAACCCCTTGTACTATACCAGCAGTGGGTAAGCCTAATTTTTCCATAGTACCCGGTTATATGGAGTTAGGGATTGGTCATCATGGAGAGCCGGGAATAAAGGTCACTGAACTAATGACTGCCAAAGAAATGGCCGAGGTCTGTACGGAAAAGATTCTTGATGATATACTGATAGAAGAAGAGAGTGAAGTAGTGGTTCTCGTGTCCGGTTTGGGGAGTACGCCTGTGATGGAATTATATATATTCTTTAATGAGATGCGCCAATTGTTGGAGAGGTATAAAATACATATCCATCGCTCATATGTGGGGAATTATTTTACTTCGCTCGATATGATGGGGGTTACGTTGACTATTCTTAAACTTGATAAAGAAATGGCGGAATTGATAGATTTTGAAACAAATGCTGTTTCGTTTAAACAATTATAAATAATAAGATATGGAATATTTTTATAATGATCATAATGCAGGTATCGTAATGGATATTATTACTGCTATCCAATTTAACAAAGCATACCTGAGCGATATTGACGGACAAATAGGTGATGGTGATCATGGCATAAATATGAATAAGGGATTCACTATGGCTGGTGAACGTATATCAGCCAGCCAGTCCTTTACAACAGCAATGAAAATATTGGGAGATACTCTTTTGTTGGAAGTAGGTGGTTCAATGGGACCTATTTATGGTACTTTTTTCCGCAAGTGTGCTTTTGCTGTTAAGGATGTATCGGAAATAAATGCTGACTCTTTCTCTCAAATGTTAGAGAGTGCTCTTGAAGGTGTCAAAGATATTGGCGGAGCTAAAATAGGGGATAAGACATTGATAGATACCATGGAACCGGCTACGGTTGCTTTCAAAAGAGAGTGGGATATTTCAAAAGAATTTAGGAAAGCATTGAAAGTTGCTACAGTTGCTGCAGAAACGGGTAAAGAGTCAACAAGGGATATGATTGCTCGGATAGGGCGAGCTGCCAGGCTGGGCGAGCGTTCCTTAGGAGTGCTAGATGCGGGAGCTACCTCTTGTTATATAATACTGAAGGCTATGTTTGAATCTGTAGCATCTGTTTTAAAATGATATTTTATGAAGTTGAATAGTCGATTATATTTATTCGTACTCCCTTTGTTATTACTGTCTGGATGCACTTCGAATCAGGAAAGTGAACCTGTGGAAAATACTCCTAAACTGGTGTTCCGTCTTTCCAATGAATTAAAGCCGGATAGCAGGATATGGGAAATTTCCAATCTTTTTCGTAATGAATTGGAGAAAGCTTCACCTGATGGGGAAATCAAAGCTGGGGAGATAAAGGTTATTTTTTATGATCAGGGAACGGTAGGATCTGAACGGCAATTGTTGGAGAGTTGCTATTTTGATGTACTTGAAATGGTTCAGGTCAATTCGTCAATATTGACGACAATTGATCCTGCATATAGTATTTTAGATTTGCCTTATCTGTTTGTTACGGAGGAACAACATGCAAGAGTATTAAATGGTGAAATAGGCAGAAAGTTTCTTCAACGTTTGGCTAGATTCAATTTACATGGTCTGGGCTTTTATAGTACAGGATTCCGTAACCTGTTCTATAAATATCCGGTTGACAGTATAGAAGTAAAGAGTCCTCGTGATTTTCATGGGCTTAAGATACGGGTTATGGAGAGTCCGGTTATGATAAATTCTATTAATGCTATTGGAGCTACTGCTACCCCGATTCCTTTTTCGGAACTTTTTCAATCAATGAAGACTGGAGTTGTGGATGGAGCGGAAAATAGTGCCAGAATCTTTATGTCTTATAAGTACTATGAGGCTGGTTGTAATCAGTTTACTTTAACCGAGCATTTTGCCAATCAACATATTCTGATAGCTAATGCCAAGTGGTTTGCATCTTTGGAGCCTAAGTATCAAAAAAGAATAAATGAAGCCATTGTTATCTCTCAGCAGAAGTTCGATGAAATTTGGAAGCATACTACCGAAGAGTCGCTATGTGAAATGCAAAAACATGGGGTTATGGTCAATGAGATTAATGATAAGACTCCTTTTATTACCAGGGCTAATAAGGTTATAGAGCAATTCAGTGATAGGTATCCGGTGGAGTCAGAAGAATTGCTTTTTGATATAATGAATATACGTAACGAATCTTTTGATAATAAATAGTTATGAAATATATTAATATTGTTTTAGATTACCTCTTATTTGTTATTTTAGGAGTAATGTCATTTACTATGGCGATTAATGTACTATGTCGTTTTTGCCTTAATTTTTCAATCTATTGGGCAGATGAGTTGACACAGTCGTTGATGTTGTGGCTTACTTTTCTAGGGGCAGCTGTTGCTATACGTGAACATTTGCATTATTCTTTTAACTATATAGAACAAGTCGCTAAGGGTCGATGGGGAAAAATATTCACAATTGTCAATAACAGTGTCACTTTGGTTGGTATTTGTGTCTTGTTTTTCTGGAGTGTAGAAGTGACCGAAGGTATTGCGGATTGGATTATGCCTGCTATGGAGTTTAGCCGTGCTTGGATATATGGGGCTTGTCCGGTGGGATGTGTATTCATGTTGATTTATTGTATTACTGATATAATATCCAGTTTTAAAACTTTAAATTTATGACAGCTGTATTATTAATAACTTTTCTTGTTTTGCTACTATTTAATGTGCCGATAGCATTCTGCATGTTATTGTCTTCATTGGCTGCTTTGCTTTATGCGGATATTAACCCTATAATGGTAGCTTTGGAAACGACTCGTTCATTATCTAATTTCTATTCATTTTTGGCGGTTCCTTTTTTTATCCTTGCAGGTGAAATTATGAGCCAAGGTGGATTATCAATGCGTCTGATTTCATTTGTAAAATCATTTTTAGGGCATAAAAAAAGTGGTCTGCCCTTTGTAACTATTGTGGCATCTCAGTTGTTTGGTGCAGTTTCCGGTGCTTCTGCCGCAACTTGTGCTGCAATTGGAGGAATGATGATACCTGCATTGGAACGTAATGGATATCCGCGTCCGTTTTCTTCTGCATTATCAGCTTGTGCAGGGACAACAGGAGCTTTGATACCACCTAGTATTGCGCTTCTTTTGTATGGAACCATTGCTAATGTTTCTATAGAAAAACTTTTTGTAGGTGGAATTGTACCTGGAATATTGATTGGAATCGGGCTAATGATTGTAACTAGCAGATATGCGAAGAAATTTAATGTGGTAGTTGAGGAGAAAACCTGTTTGAAAGAACGAATAAGATGTACTGCTAAATCTATATGGGTGATTTTGCTGATGCTTATTATCTTTGGGGGAATTATGGGAGGTCTCTTTACTGCTACAGAAGCATCGGCTGTAGCAGTTTTGTATGCTTTGCTGGTGAGTATGATTATCTATCGACAAATAAAAATAAAGAATCTTCCAAGTCTGTTTGTTGCTGCTGCGAAAACTACGGCTGCTCTTAGCTTTTTGTTGGCGTGTGCGAGTCTGTTTGCGTGGACATTGAGTATAGGACAAATACCTGTAATAATATCTAATGCCTTAATATCTTCAAGTGATAGTATTATTAGTTTCTTCAGTGTTGATTTATCACCTGAAACTTATTTCTTCTGGAAAAAAATTATTATTCTTGCTTTATTGAATATTGCTTTATTTTTTATCAGTATGTTTATTGATGTGGCTCCAGGATTATTGATTGTAGTTCCTGTTTTGCTACCTGTAAGCGAGGCTATTGGAATGGCCACAGGATTATCCGCTGTACATTTTGGAGTGCTTGTTGTTTCTAATATGATTATAGGTCTTGTGACTCCCCCAGTTGGGAGTACTCTATTTGTGGCAAGTGGAGTAGGCAAAACTACTATCAATGAAATGCTTCCTTATGTTTTTCGTTTTCTGATGGTAATGATGATTGTGCAGTTATTGATTACATACATACCATTTGTCTCTACTGTACTGCCGTCACTGATGGGATGAGAAATTGTGTTAATTACGTTGTTTTATTATTTGCTCATGATATAATTGCTTAAATTTGTTCTATACGAAGAAAAACACTAGTGGTAAACGAAGATAGAGAAATTTTGGAAAAGTTGAAAGCTGGAAATGTGCAGGCTTTTGACATTATTTATAGCCAATACTATAGGGGGCTATTTGCATTTGCTTCCCAGTATGTGGATGAGTCGGATTGTGAGGAGATTATTCAAGATGTTATGCTTTGGCTATGGGAAAATCACCATATTCTTATTCCTGAATTGTCTTTAAAGTCTCTTTTGTTTTCTGCTGTTAAGAACAAATGCTTGAATAGAATAGCTCATTTGCAAATGCGACAACGTGTACATGAAAGATTA
>ERZ779762.32-NODE-32-length-74441-cov-5.152905_pt1 | contig 74441 bp, 50 predicted proteins | sample MGYA00511887_ERZ779762 | MGnify/ENA primary metagenome ERZ779762 (study PRJEB29588, sample SAMEA2163052) | human gut metagenome | biome: human gut; feature: human-associated habitat; material: faeces | place: Denmark | collected 2008/2010 ...
AGCTATATCTTGCCGGATAATGTACCGAGCAACGAATTTCTGAATCTGGAAGGAGACAAAATATCCACTTCACGCAACTGGGCAGTGTGGTTACACGAGTATCTGGAAGACTTCCCCGGGAAACAGGACGTATTGCGTTATGTATTGACAGCCAATGCACCCGAAACCAAGGACAACGACTTTACCTGGAAAGACTTCCAGGCACGCAATAACAACGAATTGGTAGCGGTCTACGGTAACTTTGTGAACCGTGCGATGGTATTGACACAGAAGTACTTCGAAGGTAAAGTACCCGCTGCGGCCGAACTTACAGATTATGACAAAGAGACACTGAAAGAATTCTCCGATGTTAAAGCCGAAGTAGAAAAGCTGCTCAATGTATTCAAGTTCCGTGATGCACAGAAAGAAGCCATGAATCTGGCTCGTATCGGAAACAAATACCTGGCCGATACAGAACCCTGGAAACTGGCAAAGACTGATATGGACCGTGTAGCCACCATTCTTAACATAGCATTGCAACTAGTTGCCAATCTGGCAATTGCTTTCGAACCCTTCCTGCCTTTCAGCAGCGAAAAGCTCCGCCAAATGCTGAATATGGAAACATTTGAATGGGACCAACTGGGACGTACCGATCTGCTGGCAGAAGGGCATCAATTGAATAAAGCAGAACTGTTGTTCGAAAAGATCGAAGATGAAACCATTCAAGCACAAGTAGACAAACTGTTGGCTACCAAAAAAGCAAACGAGGCTGCCAGCTATAAAGCTAACCCGATAAAACCGATAATTGCTTTCGAAGAATTTGAAAAGTTAGATATCCGTGTAGGTACCGTATTAGAATGTGAAGTAGTGCCTAAAATGAAAAAACTGCTGAAATTCAAGATTGCTGACGGACTGGAGAACCGTACCATCGTCAGCGGTATCGCGCAACATTATAAACCGGAAGAACTGATAGGCAAACAAGTTTTATTCATTGCCAACCTTGCTCCGCGCCAATTCAAGAATGGACTGGTGAGCGAAGGCATGATTCTAAGTGCTGAAAACTTTGACGGCACCTTAGCAGTGACCTCATTATTAAGAGAGGTAAAGGCGGGCAGTGAAGTGAAATAATATACACCCAAATACAGAAAAGGCTGAAAGCAACTGAAACGTCTGCTTTCAGCCTGACTATTTTATAATCTATCTATAAAAATGGCAGAACAATCCTTGAAAGAAAAAACAGCAAAAGGCCTCTTCTGGGGTGGACTAAGCAACGGAGTACAGCAGCTGCTGAATCTTTTTTTCGGGATATTCCTATCACGCATTCTGAATGCCGAAGATTATGGCATGGTGGGAATGCTATCCATCTTCTCTCTTATTGCAGGTTCCTTACAGGAAAGTGGGTTCACGGCAGCCCTAGCTAACAAACGGGAGATCTCCCACAAAGACTATAATGCCGTATTCTGGTTCAGTACCGGACTAAGTGCCTGTCTCTACCTCATTTTGTTCCTTTGCGCCCCACTCATTGCCGAATTCTATCATACTCCCGAACTGACAGCTTTGGCACGATACACTTTCCTCGGTTTCTTTGTAGCCAGTTTGGGTATTGCCCACAGTGCTTACCTGTTCCGCAACTTAATGGTCAAGCAAAAGGCAATGGCGGTCACTATCGGATTAACTGCCTCAGGAACTATCGGTATAACTATGGCCTGCTTGGGATTTGCCTATTGGGGCATAGCCACACAAAGCATTGTTTATGTAGGAACTATTAATATCTGTTATTGGTGCTTCTCACCCTGGCGACCTACACTTACTTTCGATTTCAAGCCTTTAAAAGGGATGCTTTCTTTCAGCAGCAAATTAGTAGTAACCAATATATTCAACCACATCAATAATAATATCTTTACCGTTATTCTTGGTAAATTCTATTCGGGACAAGAAGTAGGCTATTTTACTCAAGCTAATAAATGGAATTATATGGGACATTCATTAATTTCAGGAACAGTCAACAGTGTGGCCCAACCTGTACTTTCCAGTTTATCGGATGAAAGGGAACGCCAACAACGCGCTTTCCGGAAGATGCTCCGCTTCACTGCCTTTATTTCTTTCCCGGCTATGTTAGGATTATCATTAATCGCACCCGAACTGATTATGCTGACTATTACGGACAAATGGTTGCCCAGTGCCTCCATCCTACAGTTGCTCTGCATCGGTGGTGCATTCATCCCCATAACCAATTTGTATTCCAACCTAGTTATCAGCAAAGGAAAATCGGATATCTACATGTGGAATACCATCAGTTTAGGCATTATCCAGTTAACAACCATGCTCCTGCTTTATCCATACGGTGTACATACCATGATTATAGTGTATGTATCCATCAATATCTGCTGGCTGTTTGTATGGCACTATTTTGTATGGCAACAAATACGGCTCAACTTGTTCGCAGCACTGAAAGACATCCTTCCGTTTGCCTTCATAGCTACTGCGGTAATGGCAGCTACCTATTATGTCACTATCGGCTTTGCCAATCTGTATTTATTAATGGCAAGCAAGATTATCATAGCCGGCACACTCTACACAGCCATCCTGTGGTTGAGCGGCTCTGTCACTTTTAAAGAGAGTTTACACTATATAATCAAGAAATAATGGCTGCTACACGTCACTCCGGATTAGAATGTTTACGAATTATCAGTATCATACTGATTGTATCCATGCATATTCTAGGGAATACCTTCCACACCAGTAATTTGCTGAACAAAGAATTCATACTATTTGTCAATACATTGGGAAACACAGGAGTAACTTTATTCATTCTGATCTCAGGCTATTTCGGAATCCGTTTCAATACACATAAATTTTTCAAGATGCTGGTTGTCGTATGGTTTTATTCCATCGTTTCTTATCTGATCGAAACAATATGGCTTCACACTCCGCATACCTGGACAGGACTAGCCTCCTCATTGATACCGATACTTAGCAAAAAATACTGGTTTATGACCTGCTATGTAGTGCTTTATTGTTTCTCACCCTATTTAAACCGACTGGTTCAAAACCTCTCACAAAAAAGTTATGAACAACTACTGTTACTATGGGGATTCTTTTTTATATTTGCCCCGACAATCCTGTTTTTTGAAATTCAAAATGACACAGGTAAGGGAATTATCAATGTCACACTAGCTTATCTCATAGGACAATATCTGAAGGTCTATGGTCTTCCGGAAAACATGAAACGATATAGCTGGGATATTTTATCAGGGAGCCTTGCCGGTATTTTTATACTGAATTCCCTGCTTACAGCAATGAGTGGAAATATCATACTGAGATTCGCCCGAGATAATAATCTACTGATTATCATCGCCTCTATCATGGTTTTCTACCAGTTCACCCGATGGCATTTTTCATCCCGCATCATCAATTACCTAGCAGGATACGTTTTTGCCTTATATATGCTTCAAGGACTTCTTATCCACTGTTTACAACCCTGGTATACCCCTTATGCAGACAGCAATCTACTTGTTCTGTATTTTATGGGAACACTTGTTTCTATCTGTCTGACAACACTTGTTATAGAATGGAGCAGACGGCTGCTATTAGGAAAAATAGAAAACAAATTAGCAGATGCAATGGAAAGAAGAGGAGCAAAAATTAAAATGTTTACAGATAATCATTAAAACAATTATTTATTTCCGCAACTCATAATTTCAAAATCTCCAATGGAGTCCCTCCTATCTGAGCTGCCATATCCGAAAATGAACTCTGAAAAGAACCATATATTTTTTGTGTACGGGCCAATGTGTACATATCCGTGATACCCTCCCTTATTCCCTCCAAAGATCCACGGTCTGCCTTTTTTCCGGAACAGAATATCCGGTCACCATAACGCTCTTTCATCTCCCGCTTCACCTCTTCCGAATCTGTAGCCAAATAGATAGCCACCTTATCGTCCTCTTTTATCTCCTCATCCAGTTTCTGATAGAATAACTCGATAGGGCTTTGCCGGATAGAAGCCAGATTATCTGTACGACGGATATGCATACCAATCATGGTATCCGAAAAATTCCGACAACGGTTTTCCACCTCTTCCATAACCTCTTCTACCGGAACAAATAACCGACTGATCCATACATAATCATAAGGTTGAAAAGCGGTATATGATGCCATATAAACACAGCTACCTTCTTTAACCCACCGTTCAAAATCAAAATGCCGATTACATAAAGGAGTAATAGAACGCTCGTACAGGCAAGACTTGAAAAACAGTTTCTGAAACAAAAGCGGGAAATGAAAATTCCTGGAACGAGGTCTGTCCAACAATGCATAATCCAACTGCGAAGCATCCCGCAAACAGGCAATCTTCCTGTCCACAGGTTTGAACAATTGGCTAAACGGTGCATTTAGCGCCCAATCCTGAAACCAAACGATACTTAAATCACTATCACTCTTCGCTGCCAGTGCCACGGCCGAAGCCACCGCACGCATACGGTTAGCCAGTCCTCCTACCGGTACAAATGTAATTTTACCCATTCTCATTAAATTTTAAGGCAAATATAAACAACATTGCTTATAAATGCTAATTAATTACTACTTTTGCATAGTCCCCCGATAAACAAAAGAAATGAGAAAAAATATCGCAATCGTATTAGCAGGAGGTATAGGCAGCCGCTTAGGTCTGTCCACTCCCAAGCAATTCTTTAAAGTAGCGGGCAAAATGGTAGTCGAGCATACAATAGATGCTTTCGAAAGCAATCCGCACATCGATGAAATTGCCATTGTTTCCAATCCTTTTTATATTGCTGACTTTGAGTCCATCATTATCAAGAATGGATGGAAAAAAGTGAAGAAGATTCTGAAAGGCGGTCAGGAAAGATTTCATTCCAGCCTTTCGGCTATCAAAGCTTACGAAGGCAGCGATGTCAACCTGATTTTCCATGATGCTGTACGTCCATTGGTCAGCCAACGTATTCTAAATGATGTCATCAAAGCATTGGAAACATATGCAGCTATTGATGTCGCCATGCCTGCCACTGACACCATTATCGAAGTAGATGGAGATTTCATTCATCAGATTCCCGACCGGTCCAAACTAAAACGGGGGCAGACTCCACAAGCTTTTCATTTGGAAACCATCAGCCACGCTTATGAAATCGCCTTGAAAGACGAACATTTCAAAGTTACCGATGACTGTGGGGTTGTTGTAAAATATTTACCCGATGTACCTGTATATGTAGTTACAGGCGAGGAAAGCAACATGAAGCTGACCTATAAAGAAGATACCTACCTATTGGACAAATTCTTCCAGTTACGTAAAAGTGAGCTGAATGAAATTCCATTGAATGAAAGCCAACTGAAAGGCAAAGTAGCCGTCATCTTCGGTGGAAGCTATGGAATAGGAGAACATACAGCCCGTATGCTACAGGAGAAACAAGCAAAAGTATTCTGTTTTTCCCGAAGCATGAACGGTGTAGATGTAGGCAAAAAGGAACAAGTGGCCGATGCTCTAAAAAAAGTATTCTTACAAACCCACAGAATAGACTATATCATCAACACGGCTGGCGTCCTCAACAAAGAGCCTTTGATGAGTTCGGACTATCAAACGATATACAATGCGGTGAGCACCAACTATATGGGAACTATCAACGTAGCGATGGAGGCGTACGCCTATTTAAAAGAAAGCAAAGGGAAATTAGTTTTCTTCACCTCCAGTTCCTATACTCGCGGCAGAGCTTTCTACAGCATCTATTCCTCTACGAAAGCGGCCATTGTAAACTTTGTACAAGCTATCGCACAAGAATGGGAACCGTTTGGCATTGCTGTTAATTGCATCAACCCCGAACGTACCAAAACTCCCATGCGCGTAAAAAACTTCGGAACAGAACCTGAGAACACCCTATTATCAGCAGAAAAGGTCGCAATTGCCACCATACAGTCATTGGTTTCCGAATTTACAGGACAAGTAATTGATGTAAAAAGAAATGAAGTATGAAAAATGAATTTCTATCTACCTATGTAGCCAATAACCTGCGAGCCTGCCAACTGAAGCAACTCTCCATATTAGAAGAAATGGACCGTATTTGCCAAAAGCACCACCTGACCTACTGGCTGGACGGAGGTACATTATTGGGAGCCGTGCGCCACGGAGGATTCATCCCTTGGGATGATGATATAGATATAGGAATGCCATTGGCCGATATGCAAAAATTCATAGAAGTAGCTCCTGACGAACTATCCGAAGGGTTATTCCTCCAAACCCCACAAAGTGATCCTTCAAGCAAGGAACCGATTATAAAAGTGAGGGACTTGAACTCTCTGTATGTAGAATTCGGCGATAATTTTAATGCGGATTATCAAAAGGGGCTTTTTGTAGATATATTCCCATTTATTGATTACCCCAGCATACCCAAATCATGGGTAAAGAAGCTAACCAAAGGAATCTCCAAAAGCTATTCCATTCTGCATACGCAACATTATTATTCTCTACGTGCCTTCGCAGAATTCTTTTACTTCGGCACAAAATACTGGCTGTTCAAAGGAATATGGAATCTGCTTGGTCTGCTCTACAAAAAAGATACTTATCTTTCCAATGTTCTGATAAACAATGGATACGGTATCATGCACCGCAAAGACTCTGTATTTCCCATATCAGAAATAATTTTTGAAGGGAAACCATTCAAGGCACCTGCCAACCCAGATGCTTACCTGAAAGATTTATATAAGAATTACATGGACATTCCTCCCAAAGACAAACAGAAAATCCATGCCATTTATATTCACCCCGAATTGATAAAGAAACCATGAAACCGTTCCTTGTAGATGTACCCGTACTCATTTTGTTCTTCAACCGCCCGCAACAACTATCACAAGTGTTTGAACAAGTCAGGAATGCCCGTCCCTCCAAGCTTTTCCTCTATCAGGACGGACCACGTGGCGAACACGACCTGCCCGGTATAAAAGCATGTCGTGAAGTGACAGATCAGATAGACTGGGATTGCAAAGTCCATCGCATGTATCAGGAGAAGAACTATGGTTGCGACCCTTCGGAATACATCTCACAAAAATGGGCTTTTTCTATGGTTGACAAATGTATCGTATTGGAAGATGACGATGTGCCTTCCGTTTCTTTTTTCACATTCTGTAAAGAAATGTTAGACAAATACGAGCAAGACACCCGTATCACCATGATTGCAGGTTTCAATAACGAAGAGATTACTCCGGATGTACCATACGATTATTTCTTTGCCTCCACCTTCTCGATTTGGGGATGGGCCAGTTGGAGAAGGGTCATCGACCAATGGGACGAGCATTATACTTTTCTAGAGGATAAGTTCAATATGCAACAACTGGAGCAGCTCATTAAAGAACGGAAATTCCGCAAAGACTTTATCTACATGTGCCATCGCCATAAAGAAAACAACAAAGCCTATTATGAAACCATCTTCCACGCTTCCATGCTTTTCAACTCGGGACTGGCTATCGTACCTACCCGCAACATGATTAACAATTTGGGAGTCACAGCAGATTCCACCCATTTTGCCGGTTCTGTTCATACACTGCCCAAAGGATACCGCCGCATCTTCACCATGAAACGGTATGAAGTAGAATTTCCTCTCAAGCATCCCCGTTATGTCATTGAGAATGTAGCTTATAAAAAAGCCGTCTACCGCATCATGGGGTGGGGACATCCCTGGATTAAGATAGGACGTTCTTTCGAAGAATTATTTCTGAACCTGCGATACGGCAATTTTTCCATCATTACTAAAGCAATAAAAAACAGAATTAACAAATGGCTGAAAAGAGACCAACACCGGTAAAACCACTCACTATTTATTTTTATCACACCCGGTTAACCCGTGAAAGTTACGAGGAATGGAAAGATTATAAGTTTCCGGGACACATTCTCTACGGACTTCCTTTGCTGGAAAAATATGGCATCCGGTCGGTAATGCATAAATACAAAGCTTTCCCCGGCCGTCTAAGACTGATGCTCTATGCCACTAAAGAGATTCTGTGCTGCAAAGAGCCATACGAAGTACTCTACGGTACATCTTTCCGTGGACTGGAGCTAATTATCCTGCTCAGAGCATTAGGATTCTACCGCAAACCCATCGTCATTTGGCATCACACTGCCTTAAAAACTTCATCCGGAAAAATAAGAGAACATATCTCACGTTTCTTTTATAAAGGCATTGACCATATGTTCCTATTCAGTAAAAAATTGATTAAAGACTCATTAGCGACCGGGAAAGCTCCCGAAGAAAAGCTTCAGCTTATCCATTGGGGACCGGATCTCGCTTTCTATGACCATATTCTACAAGTAATGCCAGATCGGAAACCAGAAGGCTTTATCTCCACCGGGAAAGAAAACCGGGATGTAAACACTATGCTGCAAGCTTTCTGCGCCACCGAACAACAACTGGACTTGTACATCGCCCCCACCAATGGAAGTGTAAACTACCAACAGATTATTGAAAGCTTTTGTCTACCCGATTCTGTACAAGTACACTATACGGACGGTGTCATCCCATACTTATTGGCACAGAAAGTGGCACGAAAAAGCTGTGTTGTCATCTGCTGTATGGATTTTCCTTATACCGTAGGCCTTACCACATTGGTAGAAGCCTTTGCATTAGGCATCCCTGTCATTTGCTCACGTAATCCCAATTTTGAAATGGATATAGACAAAGAAGAAATAGGAATTACCGTAGCCTATAATGACGTGGAAGGCTGGATCAACGCCATTCATCGCATAGCCGACCATCCCGAAGAAGCCCAAAAGATGGGCGCCAACGCCCGAAAGTTGGCAGAAAAACGTTTCAATTTGGAAATCTTTTCCCATGAAATAGCAGAAAGCTTACTGGAAATATCTAAGATGTCCTCTAAAAAACGTACATTTGCATAAACTTTTATGCACATGAGAGTACTTATCATCAATACGTCTGAGCGAATAGGTGGAGCCGCCATTGCAGCCAACCGCCTCATGGAGGCTTTAAAAAACAACGGAATAAAGGCAAAAATGCTTGTACGTGACAAGCAGACCGACCAGATAAGTGTCGTTGAACTAAAGAAATCATGGTGGAAAGTATGGCAATTCATCTGGGAACGTGTCGTTATCTGGCAAGCCAACCACTTCAAGAAACATAACTTGTTTGCCGTTGACATAGCCAATACCGGCACCAATATCACAGTATTGCCCGAATTTACCCAGGCCGACGTCATTCATCTGCACTGGATTAACCAAGGTATGTTGTCACTGACAGATATCCGGCGTATCATCCAATCCGGCAAACCCATCGTTTGGACAATGCATGATATGTGGCCTTTTACCGGTATCTGCCATTATGCAGGAGATTGCGATAAATATGCCACACAATGCCACAACTGTCCGCAACTTTACAAAGGAAGCAGAAAAGACATAGCCTACCGTACTTTCCAGAAAAAGAAAAAACTGTTTGAAGGAGCACAAATCACCTTTGTAGCTTGTAGCCGCTGGTTAGAATCATTGGCTAAGAAAAGTGATCTGATTAAAGGTCAGACCATTACCAATATTCCCAATGCAATCAACACCAACCTGTTCAAACCTCGTGATAAAAAACAGGCCAGAGAAAAATGCCATCTTCCGCAAGACAAGAAGTTATTGCTTTTCGGCTCCGTAAAAATTACAGACAAGAGAAAAGGAATAGACTATCTGGTATCAGCTTGCAAACAAATTGCTTCCTCATATCCAGATTTTAGTAAAGAATTAGGTGTAGTGGTTTTTGGTAACCAAGCCGAACAATACACTTCCCTGTTTCCCTTCCCTATCTATCCGATGAATTATGTCAGCAACGAGAAGGAACTGGTAGATATCTACAATGCAGTCGACTTATACGTCACACCTTCTTTACAAGACAATCTACCCAATACCATCGTAGAAGCAATGGCCTGTGGTATTCCGTGCATAGGGTTCAATGTAGGAGGTATTCCACAAATGATTGACCACCTGCACAACGGTTATGTTGCCGAATATCAGTCTTCCAAGGATCTGGCAAACGGCATTCACTGGGCATTGACCGAAGGAGAATATGAAAGTCTGAGTGAGGAAGCCTGCCGTAAGGCAGTATCCAGTTATTCGGAAAGTACCATTGCCAAGAAATATGTTGAAATCTATAACAAGATTACAGGGAATCATGCATAACCATCATCCTCATCCCAAGTTTTCTATTATTACCGTCACCTACAATGCAGCAAAAGTGTTAGAGGATACTATACAAAGTATTGTTACACAAACTTATAAGAATCTGGAGTATATTATTGTGGACGGGGGATCAACAGATGAAACACTGGATATCATTCACAAATACCAGGAACATATCACCACTGTTATCAGTGAGCCCGACCAAGGTTTATACGATGCCATGAACAAAGGAATAAAATTGGCAACCGGAGATTATCTTTGTTTCTTGAATGCCGGTGATGGCCTGCACGAGGATGATACTTTGCTGCAAATGGTACATTCCATCAATGGAACAGCCCTGCCGGGAGTGCTATATGGAGAAACAGAAATAGTGGACAGTCAAGGGCATTTTTTATACATGCGCCGCCTGTCTGCACCCGCAACGCTTACCTGGAAAAGCTTCAAGCAAGGAATGTTGGTTTGCCATCAAGCCTTTTTCGCCCGCCGTGATCTGGTAGAGCCATACGACCTGCAATATCGGTTCTCGGCAGATTTTGACTGGTGTATCCGTATCATGAAGAAAGCGGATGTACTCCATAATACCCATCTTACTCTTATTGATTACCTGAATGAAGGAATGACCACCCGTAACCATAAAGCCTCCTTGAAAGAACGCTTCCGTATTATGAGCCGTCACTATGGATGGGCAAGCACAGTGACACACCACTTATGGTTCGTTCTGCGCCTGCTCTACAAATAATCCGGAAGTCTGACTAATAACGGGACTCAATCAATTTTCCTACGGGCCTTTCTGACCTGCAAGAACAAGAACAAGACCAACACACAGGCCAATACACCCAATGCCACAAAAGCCACCGTTTCCGTAACATGCAGCGATTTCGGGTCGAACTTAAATTCCACTACATGCTTTCCGGCCGGCACATTCATTGCCCGAAGAATATAATCCGCTCTTCCGTGCGGCGCTTCCACACCATCAATATATGCCTGCCAACCGGGATAGTAAATTTCCGAGAAAACCACTGTTCCTCCAGTTTTGGAATTAACCTCATATTTCAAGTCATTAGGTTCGTACGCAGTCAGTTTGATTGTACTCAGTGTATCTGTTTCAGCTGCCGATTTTACCTCCGCACTGAATTTTTTATCTACGACAGCCGTTTTTGCCGGGTCTATCCGATGCAAAGCGTCTATCTCTTCATTGGCATTGTCCACATACTGCACCTCGTTTACAAACCAAGCATTGCCCAGCGTATGAGGATTCCGTATTGGGACGGTCTTTCCACCTTGCAGCGGAAAAATAAAGTAACGGGTATTCAGCATATTCAACACAGGAAATCCGGACGGAGGCACCTTCTGCATATCACCTCCCGCCTCCGAAACAGCCTTGAACACGCCATTCATCTCGGTACTGATATGCTCCTCTATCATTTCCTGATAGCGGCGCAGTTTGGCGGCATGATATCCACCGATGCTCTTATGCCAATAAGAAGTCGTATTTTCATTAAACGTATTGCCGGCTAGGTTCAGTACCCGGAAATCCAACGTTTTATCGGCCAATATCGTCTTATCCGTTTCGGTCGGTTTAAAGGAATTATCCTGTTGTACCTTTTCCACAAACTGGTCATCATACAAATAACGTTTGTTCACACTCCACATATCTGCCAGACAGAGGACAGCCAATGCCAGAATCGTCACCTTCGCTTTCAGCTTGCCCATGCCATATAACCAAAGAACTGCCGTACCTATCATAATAATAAAGAAGCTGCGCCATGCATCCGAAGTAAAGACACTCCGACGGATTTCTTCTAGATTAGCAAGTAACGGAGCCAGCTGATCTGCCGGAATACCCTGCAATGCCTGCATTTCCATGCTTGAAACATACGACGGGAAAAAGAAACCGGGAGCCAATGCAAACAATAAAGCGATACCACCTGTCAATCCCAGACTGATATAAAACGACCGGGCCCGTTCCTTAACCAACTGAGGACGTGCCATTACCTCCTTTAAAGCAAGGACAGCCAACAGAGGTATGGTAAACTCAGCAATGACCAAAATGGAAGAAACCGCACGGAATTTATCGTACATCGGGATATAATCCAAAAAGAAATCAGTGAATCCCATAAAATTCTTTCCCCATGACAGCAGGACAGACAAAACAGTAGCACTCAAAAGCGCCCATTTCATAGGACCTTTCACTATAAACAGTCCAAGAATAAACAGAAACATTACAAACGCCCCCACGTATACAGGACCGGATGTACCGGGTTGCTCGCCCCAATACTGGCCTATCTGGCTATAGATGCTATTATACATAGGATTCGCCTTTTCCATCGCCTTTTCGTTAGCTGCTAAAGGTACGGAAGCGCCACCTTTCACATTAGGAACAAGCAAAGAGAAAGTCTCACCGATACCGTAACTCCACTGAGTGATATAATCTCGTTCCAGACCACTTTTAGTCTGATTATGACTATCCGGTTTCACCAACTCACTCTTTCCACGCATCGTTTCCTTACTATACTCATACGTATGATATAAGTTGGATAGATTTATGCAAACTCCCAAAATACCGGCCATCAACAACACCCCAGTTGCTTTCAGAAATTGCGGCATTTCCTTCTTCTGCCAAGCATCCACTCCAAACGCAACCGCCATAAAGAGCATGACAAATAGAAAATAATAACTCATCTGCACATGGTTCGACACTATCTGCAAAGCAACAAAAACCGCTGTCAGCAAACCGCCTGACAAGTATTTTCCTCTATAAGCCAATACCATACCGGCTATAGTGGGTGGAATATAGGCCAAGGTTACAAATTTCCAGATGTGTCCGGCAGCTATAATGATGAAAAAATAAGAAGAAAACGCCCACAACACAGCCCCCAATGAAGCCAGCCAGACCGAGAAATCGAATGCACGCAATAATATATAAAAGCCCAACAGCATGACAAATACATACCACACATAATTCGGGAGATACAAATGATACAACTTCTCCACTCCCTTCAGGGTATCCGTAGAATCATAACTGGGTGCCATCTGATAAGTAGGCATACCACCAAAAATCGAATTAGTCCAGCGCGTACGCTCTCCCGTACGTTCCAGATATTCTTTCGCTTCTTCACCAGCACCAATGCCCGCCACAGAGTCATGTTGTGAAAGGATACGCCCTTCTGTCACTGCCGGGAAAAAATAGACGAATGAGATGACAGCAAAGAGGATAATCACTACTATATCAGGTAGTATTCTTTTAAATAAGTTCATAAGTATATCTGTTTATTAACGTTGCAAAGATACGATATACTCTGATAAAATGCGTACATTTGCAGCCATAAATAAAGTTGAATTATGAAAATAGGAATTATAACAGCCATGAGTTCCGAGCAGAAACAAGTAACGCAACTGCTCGAAAACAAGAAAGAATACACCGAAGGTCCTTTCCAATATACTGAAGGCAGCATTAGAAATAATACCATTATCCTGATGAAATGCGGAATAGGTAAAGTGAACGCTGCTGCCGGTACTGTAGAACTGATCCGTACCTTCCAGCCCGACTGTGTCATCAGCACCGGTGTAGCAGGAGGTATAGACAGCTGCCTGAAAATAATGGATGTTGTGGTGAGCCGACAAATTGTATATCATGATGTATGGTGTGGAGAAGGCAATGTGTATGGACAGATACAAGGACTTCCCGCCCGATTCGAAGGTAATGCTACATTGTTTGATTGCGCCATGTCACTGGATACTCCGACCGCCATTCATGGAGGCCTGATATGCAGTGGAGACAAATTTATCACCGACCGTTCCGAACTTAACGACATTAAAGAAAAGTTCCACGAAGGGCTGGCAGTAGATATGGAATCGGGAGCCATCGCCCAAATCTGTTATATATATAAGGTACCGTTCATCAGTTTCCGTATCATCAGCGATACGCCGGGAGCCGACAACCATTGGGAACAATACACAAATTTTTGGGAGACTATAGCCGACCGTTCCTTCGAGGTCACTCATACCTTCCTTTCCTCATTACCAGCTAATTTATAAAAACGAATAATATGAAAACAATACCCAGTTTTACCATTGATCATATCCGCTTGCTTCGCGGTATCTATGTATCCAGAAAAGACGAAATGGGCAGTGAAACGGTCACCACCTTTGACATCCGCATGAAAGAACCTAACCGGGAACCTGCTTTGGGACAAGGAGCCTTGCATACTATAGAGCATCTAGCTGCCACCTACCTACGTAACCACCCTATATGGTCTGACAAAATTGTCTACTGGGGACCGATGGGATGCCTCACTGGCAACTACCTGTTGATGAAAGGCGATTTAAAATCAGAAGATATTGTAGAACTGATGCAGGAAACGTTCCGCTTTATAGCCAATTTTGAAGGCGAAGTTCCGGGAGCCGCCCCTAAAGATTGCGGTAACTACTTGCTTCATGACCTGCCTATGGCCAAATGGGAGTCGGCCAAATATCTGCATGAAGTATTGGAACACATGACAAAAGATAATCTGTATTATCCTACTAAAGAGTAATTCTCTACAACAGAACAGTAGAAACGTAATAACAGAAAATAGAAAAGCCGCTCTCTGAAAAGAAAGCGGCTTTTCTTTAAGTCCTTTTCAATAGAGATTGAATTACTTACGTAATCCTAATGCTTTAACAATAGCACGATATCTTTCGATATCACGATTCTTCAGGTAGTTCAACAACGCACGGCGTTTACCTACCAAAGTTGTCAAAGCTCTTTCAGTGCTATAATCTTTTCTGTTGAGCTTCAGGTGCTCAGTCAGGTGAGAAATACGGTATGAAAACAAAGCTATCTGCGCTTCAGCTGAGCCAGTATCAGTGTTAGACTTTCCGTACTTTTCAAAGATTTCTTGTTTTTTAGCTGCATCTAAATACATAATTCTTAGATTTTTTGATATATAAAATTTTCATTTAGCGGGTGCAAAGATAGACATTATCTTTTATATCACAATGAATTAGAGCGATTTATTTTTTTAATAATCTTCTATCTCTTTTACTGTCGCATCTTTCAGCAACACCTTTTTGTCCTTATCCAACAGATAAAGAGCAGGCATCGCTTTCAAATCATAGCATTCTTCGGTCAGTACCGTCAATTCTTTATCATAGCTGTTGATCCATCCATCAGGAATTTCATTCTGGTGTTTCGTCCATACTTCACGGTCTTCATCGGGATAGAAAGCAAGAATTTTCACTTGTTTCATGATGTGGGGACTGTTCAATACAGCAGAGGTCTTCATTGTCGCCAGTGTTTCGGCACAACCATGACAATCCGGATTATAGAATAACAATAAAGTGTAAGGAGTGCAGATATCACGCATACGTTTCTGCATTCCCGAAGGCAAGGTATAAATAAAATCAGCGGCAATACTGCCCACCTTGTTCATACCAATCAATTTCAAATCATGTTGGGCACGGCTCCGAGCAGCCTCATCGGTCAGCGAAGAAGCAGACAGAAAACGGCAGACAGGCTCATAAAGCTCCTCATTCCGAAGGGGAGAATTCGGATCAAACAAGTATCTGCGGAAAATTTCCACAAAATAACCAAACATTTTTTTCTCCTGCGAAGCCTGCTGCATAATCCGGATTAAACAACTGTCCGACAGGGAAGATGGCACACGGTTCAATAAGTCCATGTAATCTACCAAAGCTTGTTCTGTGATATCCGGTACATGAATATAGGCGGTATCCTTAAAATTAAAATGATCCCAGTAATGCTGTACCATAAAGTTCAGCCGGTCTTCCGGGGATTGCAACATAATAGGGACCTCCGGCAAAGTGAAAGTCAACGATTTATTATCATCATTCACAGATAGAGATTTTTGTTTTTTGCCATCACAAGCGATAAGCAAAAAACAGCACAAGACTCCGATCCATATATCAGTTTTTCTCATACGCTTTTAATTAGGCATTGCACCTTTTACAAAAGTAGAAGGAATTCTCTGAAAAGCCAAATTACTTCGAAATTACTTTATCTCAGCCAGCCACTCATGAAATCCATTGTGAGGGGTATAATGTAATACATATTCCGTTTTGCTGTAGCTGATAATATTTTCGTGCGAAATCCGGCTTACATCCACTTCTGCTTTTGCCAGCCACAAAGTATCCTCCATGACATAACGCCCTAAGGACACTCCCAGCATCATCTGGCTCAGGTAGAAAGCAGACTGTTCATAGGCATACCACTTTCCATCCTGTTCCCAATAGATATATATCAAGTCGGAATTGCTCAGCTCCCTTTCTAATATGGTCACTACCTCTCACATAGGAGTTGGTGGTAATCGTTTTTAATCAATATCATCTCAGTGTCTGAACACAGGGCAACAAACCACGGACCGTTCAGCAGTTTGTTCAGGTCTACTTCTACCTTGTCTAACATAACACCGTAGAAAAAACATGCCTCTTTCAGTTTCAAGGCCGCCTCACTAAGTTTGCTTAAGGATTTGGCGGAACGATGGTAAGCATACCAGCGCCCTTCCTCTTCATACAGATAAACTTCCGATTTACTACATGATTCTTTGTCCATTATTTCCAGTAGGTTGTTCATACTATTTAACATCTTTTACACAACGAACTTTTAGATCAGCATCAGTAGCATGGACAGTTACATTGGTTCCTTGGAACCAAAAACCATAAGAAGACCTATAAGCACCATTTGCTTTACTTCCTGAATAGTCCGTGCGGCAGGTAACATAACCACTCAACAGATTGTTTGCGCTCATCAGACCCAGTTCTTTCTGATTAGGCATTCGCCAAATTCCTTTATCAGTTTTTCCGCTATCCTCATAATAGTATTTACAAGGATCATATTCCGGTCTTTTCTTATTCTTAATCGTATAATAATTATTATTCCATCCACCATCCACCATCTTTTGTTTTAGATAGTCTTTAGACACTTGTATCCGTGAAGACAATCCATTGATTTCATCACGCTCCAAATGGATATCTATAGTTTCTGTAGTCCCTTTGGTTGCAGTCAAACCTGTCAATGTAAATATATTGTCACTATACTGATAGAATTTATTCGCTTCGTACAGTCCGTCGTCTGATGCCAACGTACGCACACAGCGAACCAAATTCGCATGTTGCCAACCGGTATTAACCTCTTTATTACTTGTGGACAACCCTTCTTCAGCCCAAAAAATGCTATTGGTACCGGTAGAAGCCGTGAAATAGTGATATTTAGCATTCTCTTTGTCATTATCATTGAGCGTGCTCATTTTAGCCCTAAACAAGCGGGCGTCCGGGTCAACGCTATTCAATGCACCCTCGCCATACCACAATCCGCGATACTGATCAACAGAGGCCATATACCATTTTACCTCATTAGCTTCAATCGTGCCGTTTCCATTCAAATCCCGGTTACGGCTCATACATGCCCGTACCGCCTGTTGGTACATGGGTTGCCTCCCGTCTGCCGGTACAATCATATTAGTGTCCGGATACCATGATTTTTCCTTGTTGCTTTGTACGGCACTGTTACGGGCATTCCAAGCATTAGGATTCTTGTGCTCACCCAAATTATTCTTATTCAAATAATAAGCAGTAGACAATTCTTCCTCGGTTATATTCTCCGTTCCATAAGGATAACCATTGAAACCGAAATGATAGAACGTAGTAATGGAACGCTGAGAAAGACTGTAACGCACTTTTGCATAAAGACTCTTCCTGTCCGTGCTCACCGACAACTGATTGGCAATAAGTATGGTACGAGGCGCACAATTGGAATAGACAGTCCATGATTTCCCTTTATAATAGTTTTCGTCCACGAAACAGGTGTAATAAGCGTATCCATCATTTGAGAATACTTCATCTTGATTGCTATCCGCATTTTCGTATAATGCCTTCAACATAAAGAACACATTAACCCAAGATGCGCCATATTTATTTGCATACTCATTATTGTCACCCGGATATTTGGCAACGGTGGTTAAACTCTGTCCTGAAATTCTGTTTTTAGAAACATTGCGTACAAAACGCAGCCATCCATAATCATCCTCTCCATTAAAAAGGCTCTGCCCGCTTATCGGACGGATTGTTCCTCCATCAAACGTAGCCAATTGTACATCACCTTCGGCATTAAAGATTCCCCCATCGGTAACATACAAATTCTCCGTATAACCGAAAGGTGTTGAGATTCTTACTATATATCCTTTTCCCGCCTCTTTCAGCGTCTTTATATTTTCCCGAGAGAATGTCAGCACTCTGGCCTCATAATGAGCGTCCAAATCAAAAGACTCTCCTCCTTCACTGTCAATCACCAATCCTTCCACATAGGGGTTGTCTCCCTCGACTTCCGCTTCCACTTTGATATCCTCGACACCGTTTACTTTCACCTTATATTTATAAGAGTAATTCCGGCGTATATTGAAGTCTTCAAGACTTCCGGTATTACTGAAGTTGCCAAAATGGATAGCATACGAAACCTCCCCGATAGTGGTGCCTTTCTTATAATTTCCACGAATCACGATATAGGAAGAATTATCCGGTGCATTATCGAACGATTTCACGTCATCCGTATAGGTATTCGTTTCACGATCCTTCCACATCTTTATCTCACCTCCCCGATAGGAACGGATATTCTCGGGAAGATAAAAAGTTAACGTTTCCCCGGCCATACCAGAATAAGATGACTCGACATCTGCGGTAGTAGCGTCAGCTGTACCATTCACCAACTTTCCACCGACAGCCACATTATGCAATTCATACGTACTGGGAGTGAAAGTTACTCCGTTACCGGCCTCGATGGTAAATGTATTCTTCGCCAATATTCTGTACAGTCTTATAACGTTGCTTTCGCTTATAACACCGGCTCCATTGGTTCCGGCAGTAATTGTAACAGCCTTGCCCCCATTCAGATAACCGGACATCATGAACTGTCCGTCGGTAGGATTAGGGGAAATAATGTGGCTGGTATTACCATACTGGCGTTTAAAGTCTATTGCAAGGAACTCGTCTCTTGTCAATGAGGAACCTGCCACATCCGCTTCATCAATTCCCGTCAATTTATTTTTGTCTGCGTCATCCAAGTAATAAATTGTACTGTTCAAGTTGGCAAGAGCATAGATATACGCTTCACCGGTTATTGCCTTTACAGTAACGGTTTCCGGTCCGGGAGTCGGTATAGGACTCGACTCTGTAGCCACCAGCTTTTTATATCCTGTCAGTTCTCCTGCCGCATTAAACACATAAAAGTGTAAATCATTCAACCTGTTTTCAGCAGTACTGGCGCGCGAAACAATCACTTCCTGATTGGTCTGCAACTGACAATTCAACTGCAAAATCACCTCTTTATTCTCTTCACCGGCAGAGTAAGCTATTTCCTCTTCCGAGCAAGCCCCCACGCCTATCAGTAACGAAAGGCAAAGCGCCATATATTTCAGTTTATTTTTCATATATAGTATCCTCCACAGATTATTTTCTTACATCACCGCCACCGTCACCAAAATCCAATTCGCCATTATCAACCTCTGTCCAATCCATTACTTGATATTGAAGTTCTGCATCTATCTCGATCGTACTCAGTTTAATATTGAACAGGTATGAATGGTTACGGATTACATCAAATATATCTCCATCTCCATTCGTCCGGAATTTAATAGTTCCCACTTTGGTTTTGTTATGATAGGTATAATGAACCGTCAATGAAATTTCATTCCCACCTGTAGTATTCACCTTTTCCGGCAGATAAATTTCATTTTCATATGCTGTCGTCACCTGCAAGCCGTCATAAGTAATAGTCTGATTCTGTGCTCCGGCAGGAATAGAAGGATATATATATTGAACCGTTTCCACCGGATTTGGAGTTTCCGTTGAAACACAATAGCCTTTGTCGTTGGCATTGTTCACTATTATCTTTGTGATAGTGAATCCTTGATATCCATCCTGCATATTCACCCAAATGCCCACCTTTGCTACAGCACGATAAAGGTTGCAAGCCAAGTCCACTCCCGTACCGGGTACAGCTGTCAAATTGCTGCTTCCCCACATCGGGATAGCTCTTTCTGCAAGTTTCCAAGGTATCGTAGATCCACCATAATGATAAACCAATTCTTTATAAACTTTGGCAATATTACTTCCTTTCTTTGTTTCCAGAAAATTACGTATAGCCGCTCCGGTCGTATAAGACGCTATCTTATTGTCTTTCAAGTTAGCCAGAACAACCAGTTTCACTTGTTCGCCGCCGACCGTTCTCAACATGGTTCCTTCCAGCTGACGAGTATAATAGTTGTCACCTTCAACAGGATTGCCTAGTTTCAAATCCTGTACTTGATACAAAAAGTTATCATTTGCATCAACGACCAATACATATACATCATCCGCAGTCATGGCACTTTGTTCCACTGTGGTATAATCTAAATCACCTGGTTCGCTTGCGGCCCGTCCGCCGAAATTGGAGAATGCCAGTGTAAGGCGTACCGGTACCTTCCCGCCATCCGTAGCCTTTGCCACCTCCTCGTCCTTTGCACACGACGATAGGTACAAGCCGCAGAGCACCGCCATTAGTATATATGATAACCATCTTTTCATAGATTCTATTTTTTGTTCGTTGTTACATATCCATCTCGTTGAAGCGTACCACCCAGTCATTGATAATGATGCTGGTGTTAATCCACTTCATGTTCTCGTCCAGGAAGAAAGTCATGTTGTATTCGTCCTGACGATCCAGATATTCCTGCTGGGTCATGTCGTGACCTTCGGCCTCGGTGAGCAATAGGTATTTTACCAAGGGGATGGAGAGTACGGTCTCGCCCGTATCCTTGTTGGTGATGGACAGGCGCGGATTTTGATCCACCATCAGTCGGCCTACGGTAATCTGGGCAATGGCCACGCTGATATTGCTATCCTCAGTATCGCCCTCGGCACGTGCGCCTTTTGTGTCCATGTCCGTGCTTCCTTGAACGCGGTAATAGGGATAATATGTTAATGTTTCGTCTTTCAACAGCTTGTTGTCATAGTTCATCAGGCCGTTGTCGTCCGTAATCGTGAATTCAAAGTTATCGACATCTACAGTCACTCCGTCCATTTGCTGGAGAATGATGCGGATGCTGTTGGTATTCTTCACCAACGGCACTGTCACCACCTGCGAGGTGGCAGCCCTGGAAAAGGATTGCTTGGTCACTTTGCCGTGCCACAACGAAGAAAGCTTGCTGTTAACGATAGCCGTTCCGTCTTCCGCACGGCTATACATTCTGTCCATCTTGCATTGCAGCTCGTCCATCGAGGATTCCCCCGCGGTAACCAAAGGTACCGAGAATGAAGCTTCGTTATTCAAGCCCGCCCAAGTGATAAGATGATAGTCACCTGGTTCCAAATCTACTTTCATGGTATATCCGTCTTCACCCAAAACGTCACCTTCTTCCGTCTTCTGATACACCAATTTGCCGTTATCGTCAAAAGCATAAAGCGTAACAGTCCCCACCTCGCGTGAGAAAGCATCGGCATACTTCATGTTATAATCATATTTGAACTTCACTCTGTACTCTACAGAGCAATCCACATCTTCTTCATCGAGTATGCTGCCGCACGACACAATGGCACTTCCCAATGTCATCGCCATCATTAGGCTGAAAGAGAGTTGTCGGGCGAATGTTTTTACTGTTTTCATGCTTTTGTTTTTTTAATGTTAGAATATTTAAAGAGAATAGAGGGAGAGGAGGAACACTCCTCTCCTGCTTATATAATAGGGTTATTAATTAGAAATTAACAGTGTTAAAGCGTACAATCCAAGGAGCTATTGTAGTTGTCAGTTTCAAGTATGCACTTTCATCGTCTATTGTTCCACCATCTTCCGGTATAATTGTCGAGCTGCCGATTTCCTTGAAAGTTCCAATCTTCAATGAATAGATGTTGTTACGCATGATAGCATATTGCATATTGTTTTCGTTTCCTTTGAAATGTTCGATAGGTGCGTAGTAATAACAATATCCATCTGTATAAGTTACCAAATTCTCAGCCTTATAAGCCGGGTAAACAGATTTCAAAGCATCCATTGAACGGAAATACTGATTGGCATATTTATATATGGTACCTACATTAGTACCCTCATTATCCAAGATTTCGCCACGGAATACAATACCTGTTACCACGCCTTTTTGCTGGTGATCCTTTGTTACTGAATTTTCAAGGCAATAAGTCAGGAATGCATCGTTAGATTGTGCAATTTCACCAATTTCAACATCACTTGACTTAGGAAGGTCCTTCAAGAAAGCATTGTTATAAATATCCTGTGAAGTCTGTAATTCACCTACTGTATTGAAGAAATAATCTGTAGCTGTTTTATCTCCATCAGCCCACAATCCATCTGTTAGTGTCACGCTATTCTTGTCCACTGACTTAGGATCTACCAAATAATCACTATTAGTCAATGTACCAAATGGAGAGATGGTACTCCAATCACTGGTCTTATGTCTTACCGCATAAACGGTTTTTGACAAGTTCACCATAGCATATTTATCCAAATACACAGTCCATGTCTCCTCTGCTGTTGTAGAAGTTCCTTTTTCATAATGGAAAGCACCCGTTCTATCTGTTGCTACAAATACAGGAGCTTCTATTGAAGTCGTTGTTTCATTCTGTTTAACATTACCTTTATATTTATTATCAAGAGTTGACTCCAACTGATATCTGCCCGTTTCGTTTCCACCATTTAGCAAAACCCAAATTTCTGCATTATCAGCGTCAAGTAAAGCCTTGTTCAATTTAGTGATATAAATGTAGCTGGTTTTATCAGCTGTTGTTGTTTTCAACCATCCGTCAGTGGTTACCGTAGGGATAGTGGTTACTTTAACCTTTACATTATATTTATTGTCATTATTGTTCGGTGTAAATGTTATCTTGGAAACCACACGCTCCACTCTTATGGCTTGAATGATAGGTTGTGTAGGGTCCTGACTTGTGATATTTACCATTGCCGCTTCACTATTAGCCATCATAAAATGATCTCTTGCCGATGCACCTTTCGTAACAACATCAACAGATGCGTCGTTAGAGCTTCCTGCGGTAATAGAATAATTTGTAACATACTCATATACACCAGCAGCTGTTGCACTTGTTTCTTTTGCCTTATTTGCTATATCTGCACAAGGATTCAAAATAACCAATACATTATAACTACCTGTTTGGTTCAATTGGAAGCTAGGTTCGTAAACGCCACTCGTTACAGTTATATTATCAGCATACTCCACTAATCCTGTCGCTGTATTTCCCTGAACCGGGCTAATGATAATGACAGCATCTTTAATACTACCTTCCGAGGGTGTTCCATTTTCCACATCATCTCCTGTTTCAGCATCGGCAGCACGTCCTGAACCTGTAGAAGTAGAGATACTTAATGTAAGGTTAGCTTTCACCTTTTCTGGTTGTTCAATATTGTTGTTTTCTACAATATCATCGTTTGTACATGCTACCAAAGCGGCGCAAGCAAACATTCCTAATAATAAACCCTTAATCTTCATAATCTTAAGTTTTTCAGTTTATAAATTCTTTATTTTTGTAATTTCTATTCTTGTTCATTGATATTGCAAAGGTAAAGGCCTTTTAAGGTTAGTCTTAATTGGTGTTTTCGGCAAAATAGATTGGCATCTTTGACAAAATGACTTTTGGAGTCTTTTTGAAGGGCATTTTCTTCATCCATGAATGAAACGCCCTATACTTTGCAAGAATCGCCACTTATATTTTTCGTAGCGATAAACAAAAAATACGCCGCCATATATGTTTGTATTTTTCAATTTGTTAAATTGTTCAATATTCATCCTTTTGTCTAACTGAACTTCCTGTTACGCTTCCCCCTTTTGATACTCCTTCTGAAGTTGGTGAAGTGCATTTCATTCAAACTCCTTATTTATCTGGTACTTTCTTTCCGTATCGGATAGTCATGGAATATAGCGGATTCAGAGATTGCGGACAAGTGGGAGAAAATACTAAGAAATTCAGCTTCACGGCTACTACACTACGCCAGATTCAATCCGCACCTACAGTAGAGGTTCTTCAAAGAGATTGGTTCAAATCCAGCAATGAGGTGTTTCCTTAAGGAGTCGTTCACAATTATTTCACCTAATATTCCGGTCTGAATTCCACTCATAATGCAGTTCCAAAAAGTAAGTGCAGTTCATGAAGCAAGTAAGTGGCCTTACTTTTTTTCTATAATATGGGTAACTGTCCGGATGAAAAAATAATAAAGATATTTGCGAGTATCTACTTATCAGGTTTAATAAATAGCTATAGCCATAAAATTCAAAATCCGGGAATAGACTCTACTACCCCGGATTTTACCTTGCGCTTTTCACAAAGAACAAGTTTCTTCTAACATCTTTTATTGTACTGTTTGTCTATATGTCTTATTTTCCAAAGATTGCATCATCTTTACGTTTATTGACCATTTCTTCCAAATTGGCACCGGCTTCAACAGAACCTTTGGCCTGCGCCTGTTTGAAACAACTTTCGGCAGAGTCGAGATCCCCTTGCAACAGTTTCAGCACGCCTCTGTTGTTCAGCGTCGCACTCGCTTGTGCATCAGCCTTATCCAAATAACGGACTGACTGTTGCAAGTCACCTCGTTGGAGTTCGATAGCGGCAGCGTTTATATTCGCTGTTGGGTCATCAGGGAACATGCGCACTGCCACATCGAACACTTCGTTAAACTCGTTGCTTCCCTTTTCGTATGTCTGAGCAACCAAGAACATTTCCTGCAAGCTCAACTGCTGGGGACGGGTTCTTATAATCTGTTTCGCTTCCTCTACATTGAATCCGCGTACTACATAACGCACTGTGTAATCAGAGTGACGCAAAGCCGGATAGCAATCTTGTAATAACGTGGCATATACTTTTCCACCATCCAAGGCTTTAATGCATCCCTCCTTCACATCATAATCGTTTTCATTCTTATCTATTATAGACAAAATTTCATCTTTCAGCGGTAAAGCATTCTTTGTGACATATTCACGCAATCCAGCCCAGTCTTCGGGCACAGAATTCACTTTGAACAGATCTGCTTTAAAACCATACTCGCTCATTACATAGTTCTTTAACGCTTCAGCACGACCTTGCGCCAGACGCGCATTAGCCGCATATCTGCCCTCAGGAGAGGCATAACCCACGATATCTATTTCAGTAATGGTAGTATTGGCATCATTCTTCACCACATCCACTGTACGCTTGATAGCTGCCAGTTCAGAGGGATTACGACGATAATCAGGATAAATCCTGGTCTGGTTTACCGGAAAATCCAAATAAGCACGGCCTTCTTCAGCACGATTCTTCACAGCCTCGACAGCAGGAGAAACAAATGCCACAGCAGGTTTCACCACATAACGCTCCAAATTGGCACGGGTCACAAAGGCGCTGCTTTCTTCTTTTTGGCAATTGGCACAACCACGGACATCAGCCAACAGTTCCAGTTCAGCACCATTCATCCATTTCTCGTATGGAATACGGGCTGAATAATTTACAGTCTGTTCCGTTCCATTCTTACGACGAAGAATGGTATATGCATCCGACGGAATACTGCGTTCACGCTGTTGCACGATGGAACGGATACGCCCATATACCCAAATAGCAGGCAAAATCCTGTTATAACTGTTATCCTGTGTCTTCAAAACCGGAGTCAGAGTTGCCACACAGTTGGAAGAAAGCTCCATTGCAGTCGGCAACGTGATATCCATTCCTATCATCACCTGTCCATTATCACTAATCAGGATTGACTGGTTGCTGACTTGTACCTGACCACCTGATAATGTCTGTGCACCTACCGGAATAGCCGGTATCAATAATATAAGAAGTATATAACATATAAGTTTCATAATCCGTAATTTTTAGAATATATAAATAAGATTCAGAGCAGCCTTAGTAGGACCCCAATAATTCTTGTTGGATTTCTCCAACATATCTCCACATTCTTCACACTCATATTTCTTATAACGCACATAAGCATAACCCAAACCGATGGTGGCGCCCAGATTCCAATGGCGTCCCAGCACAAACTGATAACCGTAACTGACACCGCCGCCATAAAAATGTCCCTTATAACGGAAGTCTTTCAAATCATCGAAAGGAGAAAACGGCAAATCAATACCGGTAGTATTGTATGCTCCTCCCATTAAATGGAAACCGAAAAAATGACCATTGAACTTATCACAAAGCCAATAACGCAACTCGGGCTGTACCATCACCAGTTTCAGCATTTTATTATCGCTGTATTTCCAGGGATTATAATAAAACGGAATATCCACTGTAAGCTTCTTGCTCAACCCTACTTCCACTCCTAAGTTTGGTATGGCGACGGCATCTATCGCCACATTAGTCTTAACAGCCACCTGTCCATACATAAATAAGGAAGAAGCCAGCAGACACACCCATGAAAATAAAAATCTTCGTATTACCATATTCAATTCTCTCTAGCTAAGTTATTTTTTACATCACAAAGGTAGAGGCTATTCTTTTAACAGGATATTGGCAAATTAATCTTTATTAAGAGGTGGTTTCGGCAAAATACAGAATGAACAAAAAACAATCTTAGTTCCTATTTCCGTCAAAAACAGAACATCCATTCAATGAGAAACATTCCAACTATCAAATGGAACACCAACGGAGTTTTCTCCATCCATAAATGAAAATCCTTTCATCATGATAAAAACACCCCCTTATATAGCCAAACAACTCCTTCTTTCCAACATAGCAGGCATTTTCATCAAAAAGAGGGTGTTTTCATCAAAAAAGCTTGAAAATAATTTGGATACATAAAAGGAATACCTATTTTTGTATCGGATGATAATGGGTCAATCATTCAAATAATCAAAAAACAATAAAAAATTATAGTTCTATGAAGGCAATGCATTTAATAATTGCCATGCTCGTCATGATGAGTTTGGCATCCTGCTCTGCAGATGGTAATGACCCCGTTGAAAACTCTGTTTCAACGTATCTCCTAGAAAAAACGTATGGAGCCAGAAGCGTTACATACAAAGAAAATAATTCTGACAAGTTAAAATTAAGTGAATTACCGGCTATCAGTCTTTCTGAGGCCGACCATATTCTATCTGTCCTACGAAAACATACTGATGCTCAAGAAGAACTTGATATTCAAACTGCTACCAAAGGAGAACAAACATGGCTGAGAATTGTAATGAAGCAAACAATAGATCATAAATATGCTTTCACTATCCAGCTGAATATGAACTGTTACAGTGACGGAAGCTTGTACTATGGCGGATATCAGGCGGAATGTTCTTCTTCTTTGATAAAATGGTATCTTAAAGGTTTTAGCCTGGCTACCGATAATGCCACAAAAAATTATAAATTCGAATCCCAAAGCTATATTTATATGAAAGTAATAGATAACGGAATCAAATATATGCAGATTCCTGTCACTATAAAAGGCAACTATAATCCCCGAAACCATGATGCTGCATTTTCCTACAATTTATGATATATAATGCAATAATCACTTTATAATATATACCATCATTCCCCCCTTGTTTCTAGCTTAGCCTACATACCTTAAAAAAAGCAAGAGACAAGGGGTGCACTTCATTCAAATACAATCGTCTAATAATCAAGGAAAAACAAAACAGTATGAATGAAATACCTACCATCCTTTATTTCCACCGAACCTGTTGATACTAAAAACAGAATATATTCTTATGATTTTTAGTTGGTTATGAAAATATAGTTTGCTATATTTGTAGGAATTCCTAAAATAGATTAAGGAATAATATCAGGCAGATTGTACGTGACCAATTTGATTACAGGGGAATAAAAGTGAAACAATTTATTATAATGAAATCTTTAATAATCACCTTATTATGTAGTTTTTGTCTATCAACTACTAATGCCCAAAGTTATTTCCGCCAGTGTGGTATCCAACTACTTACCAAACAAAACGGATTGAGCAACAATACATTGACTGGAATCTATCAGGATAAAGTCGGCTTTTTATGGTTAGGAACCGATGTTGGACTGAGCCGCTATGACGGAATACATTTTCATAATTACAATTTGATTGATAAAGAGCCACGTGCCTTAGCTCATTTATATGAAACATCAAACAATCTGCTATGGTCCCATATCGCCAATTTAAACCAAATAGCATGTTTTGACAAGATGCGTGGAATCTATATGCCACTTATCTCACCTACCCCTGAGGTATTGAAAGATATACAGGATATATGTGTACTGCAAGACAAATTATATGCCTTGACCTCCAATGTCATAGTAGAGTTAAAGATGGAGAAAAATGCAGATGAAATAAGACTGACCGCCCAACCGCTTATAGATATAAAAACAAAAGTCCTAAGACTTTATAATAACGAAGATATTTTATGCGCACTGACAGTAGAGAATCAAATCTTACTTTATAACGTTTCCGATAAAAGTAGCGAGCATATAAATGGAACCGATCTAGGTATTGTGAAAGCCGACAACATTGAAAAAATACATATATATAATAATAATGTGTGGATCTGTGACCAAACCGAAGGAATCATCTGTTATAATACAAACACTAAAACATCCCGCACACTGAATGACAACAGCCAGTCATCCTTCATTCAAAAAGATATACGCGATATTATCCAGATAGATAAAACCACATTCATTATAGCCACATGGAGTTCACTGTCAGCCATAAGATTTGAAACGGACAACTACCTCCAGTCGCCATTCCACATTATAGACCTGACCCAACATGATTCTTACTATACCCCTATCCTCAAAAACAGAATTACCGACATCCATTTTGACAAATCCAACAATGTGCTTTGGGTAGGAACTTTCGGCAGAGGATTACTGAAACTGAATCTCAAAGGAAACGATATCAACCGTATCCTGTTGAACGATGAAATAAGATATGTGAATGGTATAGCACAAGATGCCGATGGATACATCTGGCTGGTCACCGAAAAAGATGGCATATATAAAAGTATAGAAAATAAGATCTTCCCCAATCTGCGCTTTTCCTTATGGGAGAAAAGTAACAAGAATAATCATTATTGCCTGCACAAAGATCGAAATGGAGGACTATGGTTCGGCGATAACAAAGGAAACATTCTTTGGGTAAATCCTACTACTGGTGAAACAGTGATTCACCAACTACCCCCCGAAACAGCAGACTCTGCTGTAACTGCTGCTATCTTGAAACTATATCTAAACTCACAAAACCATTTATGGATTGCCACCGAAAAAGGAATAATGGTCTATAACCATCAGACACACGAATGTATAGCAGCACAACCTTATACGAAAGAATTCAAAAAAATAACCGCTATATGCGAAGATGGAGATGGAACCATGTGGCTGGGTACTGAAAAAGGGATACACCGTGCCAACTGTAAAGGGAAACAAATAAAATTCACTGGTGGTTATGAAAAGGAAAGAAACCTGACACCCGGAAAAGTATTAGCACTTTATCTGAACAACTATAACCAACTGCTTATCTCGTACACTGATAAAATTATCCAAATAGACGGAAAAGAGAAAACCGTATCCTCTACCATGATCTTGCAAAAGGACTTGCCTAACGGACATATAAGCTGTATGATAGATGATAAGAACGGAAATACCTGGCTAGGAAGCAATGCTGGTTTTATCACACTAAATAACAAGAACAATGCATCATATGCCTATGCATTACCGGAGAGTTATTACGATGTATGTCGGCTGAATGACGGGAAATTACTATGGGCGAACTCTACAGGGTTGCTCTATTTTGAACCGCGCACTTTAAAAGAAAGTTCAAGTAACCGCCAATTCCATATCTCCGATATAGATATTAATTACAATAAAGTAGAAATAGGAGAAAAAATAAACGGACAAGTCATCCTAGACATACCTGCGTACCTGATAGAACATTTATCTTTAGACTACAATAACAACAACTTGATTCTCTATCTAAGTGATTTGAAATACGGAACCTCGCCCAACACAGTGAAATATCGCCTGTTACCCACAGAAGAAAAATGGAATACGAATTATGACGATCATATAAAACTCAGCAATATCACTCCTGGGAAATATGTGCTGGAAATACGCTCGTCTTATCCGTTGGAAGAAAATGAACAAATAACCCGGTTATCCATCAATGTAAATAGATATTGGGCTGCAACCGGATGGGCCATCGCCGCATACATCCTGACTATTATCATTATTTCCTTGTTTACATGGATGTACTTTAACCGGAAATTACAGAAACGGCAAGTTTACAAAGCCAAAGAAGTGAAACTGAAAGAAAAGCTGGAAGAAGAAACAGAAATAAGAAAAGAAGAAGAGAAAAACCACCAATTGCGTGACCAAATCAGATATATGTTGGCACAGGAATTACGCACTCCGTTATCACTCATCACTGCTCCGTTAAAAGAAATGATTACTAATACGGCCTTCCCGGAATCATTCCTGCAAAAAGCTAAAATGGCCTATCGGAATTCAATCAGCCTGCAAGACATTTGTAACCAGCTATTGAATATTCATCAGCAAGAAAGTTACAGTCTTAAATTGAATGTGGCCCCCTATCCCGCCAGCGTGATAGCCGACACTGTAGTTCGTGCCTCTCACGAGCTACTGAACGTCAGTCCCATTAACCTGCATTATGACAAAGACAACAAAATAAATACAGAAATATGGATTGACCGGAAAAAGATAACCTTTATTCTAAGTAATATATTATCCAATGCCTATCGGCATATCTCGTATTCCGGTTCCATCCGTTTTACTGTAAACACCAGTATTATCAACGGAAAGGATTTCTGCCTTTTTACTATAGAGGATGACGGGAAAGAAATGATAGAAGAGTCCTCTGTTATCTTCCTTGGATCGGATAATTACAACCCTCCAAGCAACCGGCTACACCCCGAATTAGGCATTGAAATTATGAAAACGACAGTACTCGCCCACCACGGTGATATCCAGATCACTCAAGAAAAAAACAAAGGAACCCGAGTTGTCCTTTATATCCCTCTAGGTAAGCAACATTTGAAAAATGATGAAAACGTATGTTTCATCGAACCCGAAACAATAGCGGAAGATCCAAATAAAGCAATGATTACCGCAGAGGATAAGAAACAACAGGAAATAGCAAACAGCATAACTGCCAAACCTATTGACAACCCCGAAACCAAATACAAACTACTGGTTGTTGAAGACCATGCAGATATCCGCCTCTATCTGAAAGTATTATTCTCTGCTACCTATAATATTATTATGGCGGAAAATGGGGAAGAAGGAGTAAGAATAGCGCGTAAAGAAATACCGGATCTTGTAATAACGGATGTCATGATGCCTATCATGAACGGTTTTGAATGTTGCCGTATCCTAAAAGAAGATCTAAAAACTTGCCATATCCCTATTATTCTACTGACAGCTTTGACAGATGACGAAAATATAGTGAAAGGAATAGAATTAGGAGCTGATGACTATATTCTGAAGCCGTTCAATCCGGAGATTCTCCGCACCAAAGTAAAACGTTTAATAAAAAGCCGGACTGAACTGAAACAGATTTATACCAAACTACTAATGCCTTCCATCACCGTCAACGGCTCGCAAGAAGAAAATACGGAAACAATCATCATAGAAGACCCGTTCATCACACAAATTCTGAATATTGTAAATGAGAACCTGCAAAATCCGGAATTCAATGTGAAAAAACTGGCCGAAATGCTGAATATGAGTCAACCTACCCTTTACAGGAAAGTAAAACAACTCACTAATTTCACTATCATAGAATTAGTAAGAGGAGTCCGGTTAAAACGCTCTGCCGAATTACTGAGAAGCCGCAAATACAATGTTCAGGAGGTGGCCGAAATGGTTGGTTATAATGACATCCCCACTTTCAGAAAGCACTTTGTCGATTTCTATGGCACTACTCCCTCCACATTTAATAGTAAAGAAGATACGGAAGATAAAAAATAATCGTTAACAGCCAAATATTTTTTGAATTAAAAATCGTACCTTTGCAGCCAAATATATAGGTATAGTATGCAAGACATTAGAAACATTGCGATCATCGCCCACGTAGACCACGGAAAAACAACACTGGTGGACAAGATGATGCTGGCGGGACATTTGTTCCGCAACGACCAGACAAATGGTGAACTGGTATTGGATAATAATGACTTGGAACGCGAAAGAGGGATAACTATCCTTTCAAAGAACGTTTCAATTAACTACAAAGGAACAAAAATCAATATTATTGATACTCCGGGACACGCCGACTTCGGTGGCGAAGTAGAACGTGTACTCAATATGGCTGATGGATGTATCTTATTGGTAGATGCATTCGAAGGCCCGATGCCGCAGACACGCTTCGTATTGCAAAAGGCGTTACAGATCGGTTTGAAACCTGTAGTTGTTGTGAACAAGGTGGATAAACCCAACTGCCGTCCGGAAGAAGTATACGAAATGGTATTCGACTTGATGTTCAGCCTGAATGCTACAGAAGATCAGTTGGACTTCCCCGTTATTTATGGTTCTGCCAAAAATAATTGGATGAGTACTGACTGGAAGACCCCAACAGAAAATCTGGTTCCGTTGTTGGATGCTATTATTGAGCACATTCCAGCACCGAAACAGCTAGAGGGAACTCCTCAAATGTTAATCACCTCTTTAGACTATTCAGCATATACAGGTCGTATAGCTGTGGGACGTGTACATCGTGGTACCCTGAAAGAAGGTATGAATATTACACTGGCAAAGCGTGATGGCAGTCTGATAAAGTCTAAAATCAAAGAACTACATACTTTTGAAGGCTTAGGACGTAAAAAGACAGATGCCGTTTCATCGGGAGATATCTGTGCTGTAGTAGGTGTAGAAGGCTTCGAAATTGGTGATACCATCTGCGATTTCGAAAATCCGGAACCATTGCCCCCCATCGCCATTGACGAACCGACCATGAGCATGTTATTCACTATCAACGATTCTCCTTTCTTCGGCAAAGAAGGTAAGTTTGTGACTTCACGCCACATCCAAGATCGCTTGACCAAAGAACTAGATAAGAACCTGGCATTGCGTGTACGCAAAAGCGAACTGGAAGACGGTAAATGGATTGTATCAGGACGTGGTGTACTTCATCTTTCTGTACTGATTGAAACCATGCGCCGCGAAGGATACGAATTACAAGTAGGACAGCCTCAGGTTATTTTCAAAGAAATAGACGGAGTAAAATGCGAACCTATCGAAGAATTAACGATCAGTGTGCCCGAAGAATATTCCAGTAAAATGATCGATATGGTAACCCGCCGTAAGGGTGATTTGGTTTCTATGGAAACACAGGGTGACCGCGTAAACATTGAGTTTGATATGCCTTCGCGCGGTATTATCGGTCTTCGCACCAATGTACTGACTGCATCGGCCGGAGAAGCGATCATGGCCCACCGCTTTAAATGTTACCAACCATACAAAGGTGAGATAGAACGTCGCAGCAACGGTTCTATGATTGCTATGGAAAGCGGAACAGCTTTTGCATACGCTATTGACAAATTACAGGATCGTGGCAAATTTTTCATTTATCCGCAAGACGAAGTATATGCCGGCCAAGTGGTAGGTGAACATGTTCATGAAAACGACTTGGTGATCAATGTAACTAAATCGAAAAAGCTTACCAATATGCGCGCATCAGGTTCTGATGACAAGGCACGCATCATTCCTCCGGTAGTATTCTCGTTGGAAGAAGCATTAGAATACATTAAGGAAGATGAATATGTAGAAGTTACTCCAAAGAGTATGCGTATGCGTAAAGTGATTCTTGACGAAACAGAACGCAAGAGAGCCAACAAAAGCTAATCAATCTACATTGAATATAAAAAAATCCCGAAGGCCATATTACCTTCGGGATTTTTTATCTCTAATCTACAAACTTCACTTTACTAACCTCTCTAGGTTTAGCAGCCGGCATTTCATCGGGATAACCGAAAGCAATCGCATAAAGCAACTCATACCCTTCACTGAATCCCAACTTTTTCATATATTCCGCAGCTGCAGGTGATTTCATGAAACGCACAGGTCCTCCCAAACAACAGGAACCTATTCCCATTGACCAGGCAGACAAAATCATATTCTCACCCAACAAACCACAATCGATCTGTGACATATCATATGCAGGATCGTTAGCAATAAACACTACTGTAGGAGCATTATTGAACATATTCTTAAATCCCGGACGTTCTGCCGCTTTGGGATTTTCTTTTTTGAATATTTCAGTCAAACCATTGATAAATTCCGGATTATCTACTACACGAACCTCCCATGACTGTTTATTCATTCCATTAGGTGCATTGATTCCACATTCTACTATAGTCTGCATCTTTTCACGCTCCACAGCCTCGGGCTTATACTTCCGTATACTACGGCGACTCATAATAGTTTCTACCACAGGGTTTACCTGGCTCACGGAAACACTATCCGCAACAACTTCCTTCTGTCGGGAGCCTTGCGATGTACAGCTGCATAATACGAACATGCCTGCACCAACTAACATTAATCTAAATAATTTCATTTGCTATCATATTTGGTTTGCAACAAATCTAGGCATTTTCAAGCATAAAAAAAAGTGGTTCCTTTATAAGGAACCACTTTTTATATGTTAAATCTGTAAAATTCAAATTACAACTTCGGACCAGCAGCAACCAATTTCTTACCTGCTTCGTTACCAGTAAACTTAGCAAAGTTCTTAATGAAGCGACCAGCCAAATCTTTAGCTTTTTCATCCCACTGAGCAGCGTCAGCATAAGTATCACGAGGATCAAGGATCTTCGGATCAACACCCGGCAATTCTGTAGGAACAACGAAATCGAAGTAAGGAATAACCTTAGTAGGAGCCTTATCAATAGAACCATCCAGAATAGCATCAATGATACCACGAGTATCACGGATAGAGATACGTTTACCAGTACCGTTCCAACCAGTGTTAACCAAGTATGCTTTAGCACCAGTCTTTTCCATCTTCTTAACCAATTCTTCAGCATACTTAGTAGGATGCAATGACAAGAAAGCAGCACCGAAGCAAGCAGAGAATGTCGGAGTCGGTTCAGTGATACCACGTTCTGTACCAGCCAACTTAGCAGTGAAACCAGACAGGAAGTAGTACTGAGCTTGTTCCGGGTTCAGGATAGATACCGGAGGCAATACACCGAAAGCGTCAGCAGACAGGAAGATTACCTGATGAGCGTGAGGACCTTTAGAAACCGGCTTAACAATGTTGTTGATGTGATAGATAGGATAAGAAACACGAGTGTTTTCTGTAACGCTCTTGTCTGTAAAGTCGATCTTACCATCAGCGGCAACCGTTACGTTCTCTAACAGAGCGTCACGTTTGATAGCATTGTAAATATCGGGTTCGCTGTCTTTATCCAAGTTGATAACCTTAGCGTAGCAACCACCTTCGTAGTTGAATACACCTTCGTCATCCCATCCGTGTTCATCGTCACCGATCAACAGACGTTTCGGGTCAGTAGACAAAGTTGTCTTACCTGTACCAGACAGACCGAAGAAGATAGCAGAGTCAGTACCTTCCATATTAGTGTTGGCAGAACAGTGCATAGAAGCGATACCACGCAACGGGTTCAGATAGTTCATGATAGAGAACATACCTTTCTTCATTTCACCACCGTACCAAGTATTCAGGATAACTTGTTCTTTAGTCTTCAGGTTGAATACAGTAGCTGTTTCAGAGTTCAGACCCAGTTCCTTGTAGTTGTCAACCTTAGCTTTAGAAGCGTTGAAAGATACGAAGTCAGGTTCACCGTAGTTAGCAAGTTCTTCAGCTGTCGGGCGGATGAACATGTTAGTTACGAAGTGAGCTTGCCAAGCAACTTCCATGATGAAACGTACTTTCAAACGAGTAGCAGGGTTAGCACCGCAGAAAGTATCAACAACGAACAGACGTTTGCCACTCAATTCTTTTACAGCCTTAGCTTTCAAGTCAGCCCAAGCTTCTTCAGAGCAAGGTTTGTTGTCGTTTTTGTATTCGTCAGAAGTCCACCATACAGTGTTTTCGCTGGCTTCATTCTTAACGAAGAATTTATCTTTAGGAGAACGACCGGTATAAATACCTGTCATAACATTTACAGCACCCAGTTCAGTTACCTGACCTTTTTCAAAACCTTCCAAACCTGGTTTGGTTTCTTCTGCGAACAGTACATCATAAGACGGATTGTGGATGATTTCCTTCACGTCTTTGATACCGTACTTGCTTAAATCTAAATTTGCCATTTCTTTTAATGATTTAAAATTTTGGTATTTGGTTTATTAATCTCTTGCTAATATCTTTTTACCTTCTCTTTTCAAGGGGAAATTGGTATGAATTGGGTTATCTTCCAAACAGTCCCTTGTTTTTCGCGTACAAAAGTAGTATTTTCTTTCGAAACAAACACCTGATTAGAGAAATTTTTCTTTAATGAGAAGTCTTTTATAACTCCATAACAATATCTGCAAACTGAATGTTGCAAATTGCGCAAGAAATCGTTTACTTTGCGCATATAAATTCAAATCACATCATGAAAATTATCAATTTTGCCGAAACAAACTCCATCCTGAACCAGTATGTTGCCGAGATCCGGGATGTACAAGTACAGAGCGACCGCCTTCGCTTCCGCCGAAACATTGAACGCATCGGGGAAATTATGGCGTATGAAATGAGTAAGGACTTTGCTTATTCTTTGAAGAATATTCAGACTCCCTTGGGGATAGCACCTGCACAAACCCCGGATAATCAGCTGGTATTAAGTACCATTCTGCGTGCCGGATTACCTTTTCATCAAGGTTTTCTGAGCTACTTTGATGGTGCGGAAAATGCTTTTGTTTCTGCTTACCGAAAGTATAAGGATACGCTGAAGTTTGATATTCATATTGAGTACATCGCTTCACCACGCATCGATGGAAAGACACTGATTATTACCGACCCTATGCTGGCAACAGGTAGTAGTATGGAACTGAGCTATCAGGCTATGCTGACGAAAGGGCACCCGTCGGAGATACATGTTGCTTCCATTATTGCCAGCCGTCAGGCTGTAGAACACATTGCTGAAACATTTCCTGAAGACAAGACTACAATATGGTGTGCTGCCATTGACCCGGAGATAAACGAACATTCATATATCGTTCCGGGGTTGGGGGATGCAGGAGATCTGGCATTCGGCGAAAAAGAATAGATATTATCAAGCTGCTTACTGCCAATCTTCAGAAATTGGTGGTAAGCAAGAATGAATAAAACAAAAAAATCGAAATTAGATATCCCGCAGATAGTTTTCCAGTGTAATATCTTGTCCGAGTTGCATCTTCTTACGGATTCTGTATCGGCCTGTATTTATTGTTTCCGGTAAAACGGAAAGCATCTGTGCAATTTGTTTTGTTTCCATACCGGTGCGTACATATGCACATAAACGTAGTTCATTTTCCGATAAATTGGGATGAATGGAGCATAATTTCTTAAAGAAATCGGGATGTACTTCTTCAAAATGATGTTTGAAAAACATCCATTCGTCTTCTGTATCCAAGTGTGATTTAATTTGTTGTTTTAGTGTTCTTCCTCCTGGCGTAGACAGTTCTTTACTACCTTCCAGTTCCTCTATTTGCTTTAGTAAACCTTTTAGCACTCGATTCTTTTCGATAGAGATCATGGAGTTTGAAGTCAATTCCCTGTTTTTTAGATCTAACTCCAGATGATATTTTTCATTTTGTAATTGTTGGCGTTGAAGGCGTTCGTTTAGTTCGCGGTTTTCTGCTTCTTTCAGTTGCTTGGCAATCTTTTCCTTCTTTCGTGACAACCAGAATATATAACCAATAATACAGCAAATCATTAAACCTATTAAGAAGCTGGCTATAGTTAATTTTTTATGGAGTTCGATACGCTCGGAAGCTTCATGCAATTCATTCTCATATTGTTCGATTGCCATTTTCATTTCATACTGATTGATTTCATTTGATTTGGCATATCCGGTTGTTTCTTCTTTATATTGCAAATATTGTTTTAGGTACTGATAAGCACTGTCAGGTAAGTTTTTCCTATCGTATATTTCCGCAAGACCATATAGAGTGTGAATGGCTGAAAAGGCATCCTTGTTGGCCTCGGCAGAATGGCGTGCTTTTTGAAAATAAAAAAGAGCAGAATCTTTTTCATTCTTATAAATGTATAATGCTCCCATATTAATGAGAGTATAAGTTTGTGATGTTTTACTTGTGATTTTTTGAGCGGTTTTATATGCTTCGCGCGCGTACTTTTCTTTATCAGGCAGAGTTTGCGAAACAAAATAGAGTGAGGTCAGCACATCGGTTCTGAAAGGAAGGTCTTCTTGCGCTATTCTCTCATCGAGTAAAGCAGTCAATATCTCTATGCCTTTTTGTGGGTGTCCAAGATGATATTGACTAATTCCTATATTGTGTCGATTCTTAATCTTATCATCAATGAATCCACCTTTCTTGAATATTTCGTCGGCTTGCAGATAATATTTATATCCTTCTTGGTATTCTCCGATTCTTCTCATAATCGAACCTATATTGACATATGTATAACCAAGACTATATAAATCATTTATGGATTTAAAGTAATTTTCTTGTCTCTTAAATGTGCGATAAGCTTGTGGGTATTTGTTATGTTTTGCCAAAAGCATTCCCTTAACGAAGAAAATACGGGCGTGATCATAAGTGTAATTAACGGAATCTACTTTTTCTAATGCTTCTTCTATAAGGGTTTCTGTTTCTTCTGTATTTGTTTCAAATTTCAGCCAGGCATCCCAATATAAGGCACGCGCTTGCAGGTCTCTATTGTTTTTTAGATTTGCTATCTGGTACATGCGTGTGACAAGTGGATAAAACTGCATTCGTTCATTATTCTTATAGTCCACCAGTTCGAGTTGCTTTCCTAAAGAGTCAAAAGAAGCATCGATAGGTTTCCATCGATATGAATTACTTCCTAAAACAGATTGTTGTAATAAGAATATACATAAATATATTAAAAATGCATTTTTCATGCTACAAAGATAACAAAAAAGGGTTTTGTACATCATTTGTCTATTCGGTTTTTTTCGATGAAATGGGGTCTTCTATTAATTTTGCCTATTATTGTTTAACGATCTCAAAGGAGTATTCTCTCTTTGGGAATAAAATGATTGCTTATGGGAAATATTACTTTTAAAATGTTTTTTCTGCTGACTGCATTGTTGGGTTACAACTTTGCTATGGCGCAGACGGGGGCTCCTCATACTCTAAGAGGAGAAAGTCAGGTTGCAAGTGTATCATTGAATTGGAAAAGTCCAGCCGAGGCTAAAACAATGCAATGGCATAATGATACACCTTATAACGGTGTGAGCGGAGTAAGCTTGAATGGGGAGATTCCTGTTCTTTATATTGCTAACCGTTTTGATAAGGATGATCTTAAAGAATATAAAGGTTCAGTAATTGATGCCATCTCATTTTGTAATTACAGTGCAGTGCTTGAGGTTAGCCTTTTACTGTATGAGAATGATAAAGTAGTACGTGAACAGAAGGTGAATCTTGAGAATCTGAAACTGAAAGAAATGCAGACTATCAAGTTGGACGAACCTTATACTGTGCGTGACGATGTAGAATTGACTGTAGCTGCTAAATTTGTTCATGGTACGAACCTTACTTTTGTTGGCATTATGGACCGCGTACCAGGTGTTACGGGCAAGGGTGACTTATATTCGTATGATGGAAAGAATTGGAAAAACGTGGTGAAAGGTAATTTCCTGGTATCTGCTCATATTGATATACCTGCTGCAGGAGAACCTGACGGATATAATGTATATCGTGGCGATACTAAAGTAAATACAGCTTTGCTGACGGAAAAAACTGCCTTGTTGAAAGACGAACCTAAGGGCACTTATGATTATTGTGTGTCGGCTGTTTATGGTGATAAGGAAGAAAAGTCATTCCCTTTGTCATTGACCAATATTCCTGTAGAGGATGCCCGCCCAATTGCAGTGGACGTAAGAGCTGCGGTTAATGGTTTGAATGCGACGTTGAGTTGGAAATCTCCGATTCTTGCTGATAAAACATTGACTTGGAGTAATGGGGAAAAAGGTAAGGCCATGGGAGGAACTTCCGGTACAGTGCGTAAAATATGGGCAGTAAATGCATTTTCCAGTGATGAATTGGCTTCTTATGCTGATCATAAAATTACAGCCATTAATGTTATGCTGAATTCCGCAGTAACGGAAATGCGTTTAGTGATTCTTGAGAATAGTAAAATTGTATATTCTCAGCAGGTATCAGCTGAAGAAATTGCAGCATTGGAAGTGCATAAATGGGCTAAAATGGCTTTAACAACTCCGTACGTTATTGATCCGAGTGCAGAATTGTCTTATGGTTATTATGTGGTTCATGCAGCGGATCTTTTCCCTGGGTTGCTGGATAGTGGACCGGCTATTTCCGGTGCATGCTTTATTTCAACTTCTACGGCAAAACCTGATTTTGATACTACAGCTCCCAGTTGGACTAATATTGAGGCAGCAGCTAATGCAAACTGGATGCTAAGTGCTGATGTGGAAGCTCAGAGTGAGATTAAGACTCCGGTAGTGAAAGACTATACCGTATATCGTGATGGCGTGGAAGTCAAATCCGGAATAACAGGTTTAACTTATACGGAGGAATTAGCTCCAGGTACATATACTTATACAGTTGTGGCAAATTATGTAGATGGTCTTTCTTCAAAGGCTTCCGCTTCTGCTACTGCTACAGTTGAATTGCCGGCTGAATATGTACGTCCCACATTTACTGAAACTGATTTCGATAAAGGAAAGTTATCTTTGAAATGGGATGTATATACAGATTTGCCTATGGAATTGAAACATTATGGTGAACCCAAGTATAAATGGGGTATGACCAATGATGGAAAAGATGTGGATCTTTATGTCGGAGCACAATTTACCAAAGAAGAGTTGGCTCTTTATGCAGATTATGAGATAACAGGTGTTAATCTGTACTTAACGGATGATGTTAAGGAACTGAAAGTAGTGCTGTGCTCTGCCAATAAGAAAATCTTAGCTTCTAAGACTGCTACTTCTATCAAAACAGGTGAAATGTTTAGTGTTGCATTCGATGAGCCGGTAGCTGTACCTGTAGGAAGTTCTATTTATGTGGGATACTTTGTTCTGTTTGCTGATGGAAAAGAACCTATTGCTGCTGATGCCGGTCCACGTGTGACTGGAGGTGATATGCTTAGTTTGGATGGAACAACTTGGGTTGCTTACAGCCGGATCGATGCAGAATTTAATAGTAACTTTGTAGTAGGAGCACAGGTACGTTTGAAAGGTTCACAAAAGGCTGCTACGACTACACTTAGAAAGACAGCACCTGTTAATAATCAAATGGTTCCGCTTGAAAGTATGTCAGGCAGATCATTCTCTGACTTGAAATCGGCAACAGCCTTTGGTGTAAATGGTGTTGTTGCAACTCGTGCAACTGATAGTAAGCCTGCTGTAAAGAACTTCCGCGTTTATTGCAACGGTTCATTGGCTACTGAAACAGAGAATCCGGAATATACTGCAACGTTGAATTACGGAAATTATGAATATGCTGTATCTGCTGTTTATACAAACGGATGGGAATCTGCTCTTTCTGATACTTATACTGTTGAATATAAGCAACCTAATCTTGCACCTGCTCCTTACGGTTTGAGCGGTACATTGGAGAATAAGAATCTGACTTTGACATGGCAATCGCCTGAAGCTGCTAATGAAATGAACTATCAAGATAAGACATCCGGTAGTAAAGCAATTGGATTGACTAGGAGTAGCGGGGTATATGGATACTTTGTAATTGCTTATGATGCTGATGATTTGGTTGATCAGGTAGGTAAATATATAACTCACATTAAATATAGTTTGAGTGATGTTTATTTGCAGACTTCTGCCATAGCTGTCTTTTATGATCGTAATTTAGTTTATGAACAAGAAGTTGATGTGAAGACTCTGGTAGCAGGAGAAAATGTTGTTCGTTTGGATAAACCGGTAGTAATTCCGGCTGGTCATGAAGTTTGTGTAGGATATTATGTTAGCCACATTAATGGAGTGAAGCCCAATATGACAGATGAAGGACCGGCAGTGGATGGAAAAGGTAATCTGATTACTACCGATGGAACTACTTGGAGAACGTTGAAGTCTATGAATAAGGATTTGGATTACAACTGGCGAATTTCTGCAGTTCTGCAGGATGCCGATAAGCAAGCTGTTACCCGTGCAGAAGAACCTGCTACAACTTATAATCTTTACATTGACGGTACACTCTTGAAAGAAGGTATTCAAGCTACTAATTATACAGTAGAAAATGCAGCAGACGGTTCATATACAGTAACTGCGGTAGTTGGCGGTGTAGAAACGGCTGCATCTAATGCTGTAATTGTAGGTGTACCGACAGGTATTGATAAAGTGGAAGATGGCAGTGCGAAAGCATATTATGACAGCCAACTTCAGAAAGTAGTATTACCAGAGGTGGGAACTGCTTATATCTACTCTGTTAGTGGTACTCTGATAAAGCAAGTTATGAATGTTGAGTTTGTAGATATGTCGGATTTGCCGGCTGGAGTATATGTTGTACGAGGGGTACTTACCAGTGGAGAACAAATGATTAAAGTCCTTAAATAAGAATGTTAATAGATTGACAATGGAGGTTGAATAAGCCTTCCTCTCTAACGATTAAAAGTTCTCTCTACTCTTTGGGGTATGAGGGAACTTTTTTTTCGAAGGAGATGCTTTGCTCTTTAATATAATGTATCAGCTCCACACGTCCGTCTTTTACTGTCTTAGCCTGTCAGAGTCGTATCAAAGAGGGATCAACCCCCTGTTTGCTCCGTACCATCTTCGGATAGAGGTACTTTTAACCGAATTTGCTACGGAGTTGGTACGGACTGGATACCACTCAACTCCGGCCTTGGTTCCTTTTGGAGCACAGGGAGAAGGCCATTAATTTCGCCAACGGGTCACATATATTCATGTCGCAAATCAACACATTAGCGGTTTTCCTCTTGTCGACTTATTGCTTTTTTAGCATAAAAGTCCTTATCTTTGCTCCCAAACAAAGCTATGTCATGAAATCAACCGCTATTCTTTGCCATATATTGATGCTATTGTTCATCTTTCCCTCTTTGCTGCCTGCCCAACAGAATAACACAGGGGTTGAACAGCAACTGCGATTACTGCAAAAAGAGCCTACCAACAAAAAAGCATTGAAAGAAATAGGTATGCTCTATCTCAACAAAACGGACTCCAGAAATGCTATGCACTACGGAAAACTACTGCATAAACTATCTTATACCGAACCCAAAGACCTGCATTACGGCATGTATTCCCACATCATATTGGGGCAAGCCTATATCATCAAAGGGGATGCCAAGCTTGCCATGCAGCATTTAAAACTGGCAGAAGAGAATGCCATAAAACAAAAAAATGATACTGCCTTATGCTCCATTTATAATGGAATGGGGCTATATATGACACAGATAAAAATGGACTGTTCCCGTTCTCTATCTTATTTTTTCAAAGGTCTGGAGATAGCTAAAAAATGCAATTATGACAAATTATACTCTATACTGCTATCCAATATCGCTGCCATTTATTCTATAAAGGAAGACACTACAGGACTGAAATATTCACAAGAATGCTACGAACGGGGAATAGAAAAGGAAGATAATTACTTGATACGCCTTGGCGCAGGAACTACCGCATCGCAATACTATTTAAAGAAAGATTATGAACAAGGGATTTACTATATCAAGATAGCCGAACATGCTCTGCAACAAGGAAACTTTTACAACCAGGCATCCATTTATAGCATGCACGGAATGCTCCTTTCTGGATTGGGTGATGACACTCAAGCATTGGAATACTATGCAAAAGCTCTGCAATACGAACCGACTAGTCAGGCAAGCTACATTTTGCACACCTATATACATTATGCCCGAACACTCATCAAGCTGGGCAGGAACACTGAAGTGCTGCATTTTCTGCAATTGGGAGAAAAGTATGCACAAGAGAAGAAGGTAGCCGTCTTTCAAAATGAACTGTACGAAACCTTTTCCTTATTCTACGAAAGCACCGGCAAGTGGAAACAGGCATTAAAATACCGCAAATTGTATCAAGAGGTGAATGACAGTTTGTTCAACCGCAACAAAGAATACGCCATCAATGATTTGGCTATCAAATACAACTCAAAAAAAATGGAGAGTGACATCGCTCAATCCAAACTTGAGCAACTGAAAAAACAACAAAAGATAAATATACTGGGGGGCTGCATCTTTGTCATCATACTCTTCACCGGTACGTTGTTCTACCTCTATTGGCGTCTCAGAAAACTCTACCGTTCCATCATCCAGCAAAACAAGCAGGCCATCAAACGTGAAGAACACCTTCGGAAACGAGTCAATGAACTTGAAAGTGCCACGTCTCCTGCCACTTTTAAGTATGTAGGTTCTTCCTTGTCCAATGAAAAGGAAGCCGCCCTCTTCAATCAATTGGAAATCCTGATGCAAAAGGAATGTATTTATAAGGACAATATGCTCACAAAAGAAAAGGTATCGGAGATGTTGGACACTAATCGCACCTACCTCTCGCAACTGATTAATAGCCGGACCGGAAAATCCTTTACCCAATACGTCAATGAGTTCCGCACGCGTGAAGCTGTCAAACGTCTGTCCAACCCCGAAGATACCATTCCGTTGAAAGCCCTTTCTGCCGAACTGGGCTTCAATTCCATGACCACCTTTTATAGCCTTTTCCAAGCTGAAGTAGGAATGACCCCTACCCAATACAGAAACAACGCAAAGAATTTATAGAAAAACTTAAGTACTTCATCCATTGAAACTGTAGTTTCGACTTTCCATATTCACCCGCAAAGTACAAAAAGAAATATAAAACAGTGTTTTCATGACACTTTTTTATTCATATCCGACAATTGTCGCATTTGTATGCCCCATTTTGCTTGCGTTTAAATCTCAATATATATTTTTGCATTTGTTGATTATTGACTGAGTCAAGCACTAAGGCAACCTATATACACGCAAATCGAAGGAGTGTCCTGTATGTTAAATGCAATTTATCTTTATTGAATATAATTTTATAAATTGTTTAAATAGAAAAAGTGAAGAGTATGAGAATTAAACCCTTTTTGCTACTTAGCGCACTATTTGCGTTGACTTTTTCCGTCACCGGTTGTGATTCGGAAGAAGAGAATGTTTCTCCAACAGTAAGTTTCAGTAAGCCGGGAGTTATCAGTGTCACCTCACTTGGCGGTGCGCAATCTTTCAACTATAAAATCAAAGATCGGGTGTCCGGTGGCGAAATCACAGCTACTTCTGACGCAGACTGGATCAGCGGCGTCAAGGTGGAGCCTACTTCGGGGACCATTACTTTTGCGGTAGCTACAAACTATGAAGGCGAAAGAATGGGTAAGATTGACATCTATTATAGTCTGGACAATCAGGAATTGTTCAGTAGCGAAGTTTCTGTCAATCAAGAAGCGTGTGTATTCAGTCATGACCTGAAAGGAAATTATTCCAGCGGATATTGGATTCCGGTATACGAAACGGCACATATATATAGCATGAACATTTCAGACAAAGGATATACCGACCAAGGTCTTTGGCAAACAGAAGCTATCTATTATAACTTTACCATTTGTGCTGAGCCGCCGACCGATCTTTATAACATCAAGTTAAAACCAGGGGTTTATCCCATGGTTGAAAAGCAAGCCGTAGGTACTGCTGACAAAAATTCCGCCCGCTATGTCAAGACAGGCAAAGAAATAATCGACTCAGATCAACGCTCATTCGAATCAGGTAGTATCACTATCGAAAAAGCTGGAGAAGACGGTTATACCGTTACCTTAATAGGCCTTGACAACAAAGGAGAATTCCATCGCGCTACATACACCGGGCCGGTTGTTGTGGATGGATTGAAGAAGGTACCTTCCATCGAGCAGGATGAAATTTTCATTGCAACCTCTGCTGATGCCTATTTCGGGGTAGGAGACAAGGAAAAGATGCACTGTGTTTTAGACCTTTCACAAAGTGAAATGAGTGATTGGGGCTTTCCAATGCTTAAAAGAACACTGAGTTTTGAAATCTTTTTCAAGTATGACAAGGACGGGCGTCCCACTACGGGTGTTTATCCGTTTACTGTCCCAGACCCTTCCGGCCTTATTTTTGGAGAGGCAGGAACCATCTTTCCCGGAAGACCTTCATCGATAGCTACAGATCCTACAGCGGCTAGGGGTACCCGTATCATACTGTACAACGACGAAGGCGTGGTGGATAAGATAGGCTTGCTGACCGACGGTACGCTCACCATCGAAGAAGCCGGAGAAGGTAATTACCACATCACTTGCGATCTCAAGACGGATGACGGAAAATACAAGGTACAGGCCACTTACGACGGCCCATTGACTATCCGCAACGTTCCCGGACGTATCTCCACACTGACGGATGACTATACCTTAAACCTTTCCAACGCCTTGGCGCAAGGCAAGTATTACGGTGATGTATATGGTAACGGTTGTACAGCCTATACTATCAACCTGAATCCTTATGATGGAAAGACGGGCGATGGGTTTATGGTGGAGTTCGTGAGCAAATCATTCGCCAACTTCAACGAACCAATTCCTGATGGTATCTTAACAGCCGCTCCTGAAGACCAGACGGCACGTCCCGGGCAATTCACGCAAGGTGCAATAAACTTCGGCAACGGGCAAATTATCGGCACCGCTTTCGTTGGAGCATATGCCGGAGGAGGAATGGTGGCTACAGTGGCTCCTGCCACAGAGGGGGAATTCTTCATCAAGCACGTGTCAGGTGAAACTTATCACCTTAGATTTGACTTTATGGATGATAGGGGACACCGCTGGAACGGCGAATGGGAAGGTGTCATCCCGCTGACAGATGCCGGAATGAATGTATTTCCATTGAAATCGAATATGTATAAAATCAAATAAAAGAAGTTTTGTTAATCATAGATGAATCAGTAACAAGGAGAAAAATATATGAAAAAGATATTCTATACCCTTTGGGGCTTAATGAGCATTGTCCTCTTTTGTGCGTGCTCGGACGATGATAATCCGACAGAAGCCTCTGTTTTCAATCCTAACGAGCAAGAATTGGTAATCACGGGAGGTGAAGTAACATCAACATCTTTCACTTTCAGTGTTCAGGTAAAAGACGCCAATATACCTTATGTCTGTTTGTATGTGGATAAGAAGACCGTTGATGAAGTGAACAAAGGAGATCTTCCTCTCTATCTCATGACGCAACTGAAAGAACAAGCCAAAGAAGCGGGAATGCAAGTTGAAGATTACATTGCTTCCGTTGCATTTACCGGTAATCTTGATAACAAAAAGATAGAAGGGCTTCGACCTGGCAAACTGTATGAGTTGGTGGTATTTGCTGTGTCGGGTACGAAAATCGCCCATAAGGCCGAGTATCTGTTTTTCCAGACTCTTGCCATCGACCCGATAGAGTGCACATTTGATGTTGAGGTACGGAAAAATAGCAATCAGGCTGTGCTGAACGTAGCCCCTTCCGTAAACAATGTGTACTACTACTTCAATGTCTTGAAAAAATCGGTCTATGACAATTATGTGCAAAGCGGATCATATACCGCAAGCGATGCGCTTGACGCACTTTTCCAAAGTGATTTTCAGTTAGCCATGGCACAGTTCGCTCCATCCGGTTCGCTGACAGATGAGACTTTGCAACAAATGTTAGACCATCTATTCAGTAAAGGCAAAACCTCTTATGCCGTGACAGGACTGATACCTGATACCGAATATATTTGGTTGGCTTCCGCCTTCAAGACTGTCGAGATAGACGATCAGATCATTATCGGTTCGGCATCGGTCATAAGTACCGGTGTTTTCACTTCTGGGAAAAAGGAAGGTAACGGTATGACGTTCGATATTGAAGTTACGTCTGCCGGAGCCGGAAGCGCGCATATTCGTCTGATTCCAAGTATGAGTGACCAAAACTATCTTTGGTTCCATGATATGCTTACTGAAGAAAATGCCACACTCACCGCACAAGAATTGGCTTCAGACTATATGGACACATACAAAGATGAACTCGGTAATATGACGGTGGTAGGAATTCAAGAAAAAGATTTAACAGGTCTCACCGCCAATGCAAGGTATTGTATTTTGGCGTGGGGATTCGATGGTAGTGTCACTACCTTGCCCGTCATGTACGAGTTTGGCGTAACAACCGATGGCGCGGTCACACGAACGACACATCCATACTTCCCATCAAATTATCGGACACTGGTTCCGAATCCAAAACTTTTCAAGGTATTTCCTGTTAGAAAATAATCTTTAAAATGCAGATTTATGAAAAATTACATTTATTACATCACGTTATTCTGCTGCTTTCTATTTGCAGGATGCAGCGATGACAACGAAGAAACAATCATCCCGATAGTAGAATTCCAGCAGAACGAAATCACCAATATTCCTTATCAGGGACAAACCTACGAGATAGTTATGACCACAGAGGCCGAGTGGACGGCGAAAAGTCTGGTGGACTGGTGTACTATGCTTACCACAAAAGGAAATGGAAATCGTACATTGGTATTCAACATTGAGGCTAATTTGGGTGAATCACGCCAAGGCGAAATTGTCGTTTATTCCCAAGAGGAACAGTTCACTATCAAGTTGCAACAACAAAAAAATGAGATAGACGGTGAATTCAGATACCGTATTCCTGTTGTTTTCCACGTGATATACAATGATGAGTTTGATGTCTCACAGAATCCAAGTGCAGAGGTGCTGTACGGGATGCTTAACGAAGTGAACAGCCTTTATTCTCATGCAAGTAACAACAGTATGGATTTGAACATGGAATTCGTACTTGCTGAATACGACCCGCAAGGGAACAAGTTGAAAGAAGCAGGAATTGACCGTATCTATTGGCCACAGGAAAAGTTGGATCCGACTATCGTCATGGAAGATAAGACAGGGCAATACACACATTTCATCTGGGAGCCCAATGAATACATTAATATCTTAATCTATCCTTTCTCCATATCTAGTATTTTGGGCATTTCTACCTTTCCTTATAATCCGGCAGAAGATTCTGAACATTGGTTGGCAGGATTGGAATCTGTCTCAATTGGCACCACTTTGGAAAATCTGAACTATGTACACGGTATCTCTCTCAACAGCCTTTATTTGAAGGACGTGGAAGATGTATTTGTAAAATATGTGAAAGACCCTGCCATGAAAGTATTGATGAATAAACAAAGTGAGCTCTACATTACGTTGGCTCATGAGTTAGGACACTATTTGGGTCTCAGACATACCTTCTCTGAAGTTTCGGGAGGCTGGCTGGCTGATACGGACCTTTGTTCTGATACCGGAAGCTATATTCGGTCGGGGACAAACGGTTATGAAGCTCAACTGAATAAGTTGTTGGAGAAAATACAGACTGATCCTTCTTTTGCTGAAAGTTATGACTGGGAATCTTTGTTCTGGCGTGATGGAGATGCCAACTTCGGTCGATATCAGGCCCACAACATTATGGATTACTCGTATTGTTACCTTGATGAGTTTACTCAGCAACAACGGGATAGGGTACGTTTTGTTTTGGAATACAGTCCGCTGATTCCCGGTCCTAAAAAGACACAACCAATAGGTACTCGTAGTGTAAGAGGTATCAAGGATTTGCCGGTTACTCTGTCTGATGGTTACCCATTAGGGTTATCTCGTAGCCAAAAATAAAACTTGAAATATCACCAATATCCATGCCGATGTTAGTGATGTAACAAGAGGCAAAATGAGAAAGTATGCATTTCCGTTAAGGAATCACTGCATTTTTCAATTCTTCTCTCATACGTAAGCATTAAGAGGGTGTCTGGAAGGATACCCTCTTATTTATAATACAAGTTGTCTTGTTTGGAAATGTCTCGTTTTCATTTCCTTGTCTGTTCTGCATGAAAATAATTATACTTCACATAAGTATTTATACTAAACGTTCCATAAACTCATAATTCTCCTCACTTCCATATCCGGTATCCGCACGAACCTCTTTCGTGAGCCGGTGGTATTTCATCCGATCATATAATAAAAATGAAATTAGAGTCAGTATATCACTGGGATTGTGATAGAAAGCATTGTTTGTTATGAACTGATTTTCCGTAGAAATCTGAAGATTATATCCCGGTTTAAGCAGTCTGTTCCTCATGTGGTCTTCTTTCATGCGCATAAAGTCGCATCGGGATCTGTTTTGGAATAGTTGTTTTAGAGCGAATTAAAAGGTTCAAGCTTGGGAAAGTTAGGACATCGCATTTACATACGATTTTCCCAACGATGTAAAAGCATTATCAGGCTAAGGCATTACGAAGAAACCTCATTATCGTTACTATTTTATAGAATAACGGTAATGAGGCTTTTATCAGAAAGAAGTATTGTATTCGCTTACTTTACTTCCCAAATATCATTCGTCATCAACAGTTCCTTGAAGTTATGATACTTCTTCTTTGTTGATACTTCTTCAATCTGTTCCATGACAGAATCATCGTAAGTCGGAGCTTCTACATCGCGGATTACACCGAGAGCAACCGGGAAGTCAGGACCTTCCATCAGAGCCAATTTCAGTTGCAATGTATTATCCATGCAGTGTGCATCATGAACGAGGATATCCTTTTCTGTGATACCGTTCTCGCCCAACTTCACAACTTTCAGTCCGAAACCTTCCTGCATCAATCCAAACTCTTTGTTCTCACCGAAAAGCATTGGCTTACCGTGTTCCAGGTAGATAGCATTCTTGGCACGTCCGTCTTTGTTGTATACAGAGCCGTAGGTTCCGTCATTGAAGATAACGCAGTGTTGCAAAATCTCACACACAGCAGTTCCTTTATGATTAGCAGCAGCCTTCAGAACTTCTCCTGTGCCGGGACCATCTGTAGCTACACAGCGTGCAAAGAAACGTCCACGGGCACCGAAGCAAAGTTCAGCTGGGTGGAACGGATCTTCTACCGTACCATAAGGAGAGGATTTACTGACGAAGCCACGCGGAGACGTTGGAGAATATTGTCCTTTTGTCAGACCGTAGATGCGGTTGTTCAGCAACAGAATGTTGATATCTATATTACGACGGATAGCATGGATAAAGTGGTTACCACCGATAGCCAGACCGTCACCATCACCTGAAACCTGCCAAACGCTCAGGTTAGGATTGGTAACTTTGCATCCGGTAGAGATAGCGGCAGCACGTCCGTGGATAGTCTGCATCGCATACGTATTCATATAATAAGGCAGACGGCTGGAGCAACCGATACCCGAAATAACGGCAGTTTCCCAAGGCTTAACGCCGATTTCTGCCAGTGCTTTGTGCAGTGAATTCAAGAAGAAGTGGTCACCGCAACCCGGACACCAACGAGGCTGTCCTTTTTTGAAATCTTTAGCTGTATATTCGCTCATGATGTTCTTAAGTTTTAAGTTGATAAGTTTTTTAGTAGTTACGAGTTACGAGCTACAAGCTACAAGTCTGTTCAGGGCAGTACTTGTTACTCGTAGCCTGTAGCTTGTCACTTCTTCAGTATCTCGGTGAAGGCAGCCACTAATTCGCTTACTACGAACGGCTGTCCCTTGACTTCATTGAATTGATACGGAGTGAAATTATCCACCTTCATGCGGAGATAACCGGCAAATTGTCCCAGATTCTGTTCGGCAACTACCACTTTTTTATATTTCTTCAATACTTCAGCCGTATTTTTAGGCAGCGGATTGATATAAGAGAAGTGGGCTAAAGCTACTTTTTGTCCGGCTTTGTTCATCTCTTCCATAGCAGAATACAAGTGTCCGTAAGTACCACCAAAACCTACAATCAGCAGGTCTGCGTCATCTACACAGCCTTGTACTTCTACATCGGGCACGACAATCTTTGCAACTTTTTCTGCACGCAGGTGGCACATCTGGTTGTGGTTTTCAGGATCGGTAGAGATTGCACCAGTGTTGCTGTCTTTTTCCAGGCCACCGAGGATGTGGGTATAGCCCTCTTGCCCCGGAACGGCCCAGTAACGTACCTGGTTCTCAGGGTTGCGTTTATAGGGAGTATAGTTGTCCTTCATTTCAGGAGTAACATACTGAGGTTTGATTTCAGGATATGTATCCAGATTCGGTAGTTTCCATGCACCGGAACCGTTGGCAACGAAACCATCTGTCAACAGAACCACTGGAGTCATGTGTTCCAAAGCCATCTTACAAGCTGCATAGGCTGCATCGAAGCAGTTTGTCGGTGAGGTTGCGGCAATAACCGGCATTGGGCTTTCACCGTTACGGCCAAATAAAGCCTGCAATAAGTCAGTTTGCTCCGATTTAGTCGGCAAACCTGTGGAAGGGCCACCGCGTTGTACATCCAGAACAACCAGAGGAAGTTCTGTAATCACTGCCAGGTTCATAGCTTCTGATTTTAGGCAGATACCCGGACCGGAAGTGGTAGTTACAGCCAATGCACCTGCAAAAGAAGCACCGACAGCCGTGGCACAGCCGGAAATCTCATCTTCGCATTGAACGGTAATGACACCTAAGGATTTATGTTTGGAGAGTTCATGTAATACGTCCGTAGCCGGAGTGATGGGATAAGACCCCAGGAATAACTTCAGACCTGCCTTTTCAGCAGCAGCAATGAAACCGTAGGCTGTAGCTTTGTTCCCCATGATATCCATGTATATTCCGGGTGCTTTTATCTTACTTTCTATCTTGTAAGTATGTGCTACGGAAGCGTGTGTATTGTGACCATAGTCGTAGCCGGCGTGAATCACCTTGATGTTGGCTTCTGCTATTTCCGGCTTTTTTGCAAACTTCTCTCTAAGGAAATCTTCCGCAATCTTCAGGTCACGATTGAACAACCAGCATACCAAGCCGAGAGCGAACATGTTGCGGCATTTCAGCATTGCTTTGTTGTCCATACCTGTTTCTGCCAGACAGTCTTTCACCATTTGAGAAATAGGAGCGGCAATAACATCTTGCTTGATACCCATTTCTTCGATAGGATTGTCAGTCTTGAAAGCGGCTTTCTGTAAATCGGAAGCTTGGAAACAGTCTGTGTCGATAATGATGCAAGCAGTAGACTTAGCAAACTTATACTGTGTTTTCAATGCGGCAGCGTTCATAGCTACCAATACGTCGCATTTATCACCCGGGGTGAATACTTTGCTGGCACCGATGTGTACCTGGAAACCTGATACGCCGGTCAGAGAGCCTTGCGGTGCGCGGATATCTGCGGGATAGTCGGGGAAAGTACTGATGTCATTTCCCACCGTAGCCGATACTGTTGAAAAGATGTTGCCGGCGAGCTGCATACCATCGCCGGAGTCTCCGGAAAAGCGGACTACCACTTGATCCAGTTCTTTTACCATCATGTCGTTTGCCATAATTTCGTATTACTATGATTAATTTATAGGATCACTTAAAATCTGTTCTCATGTTGGTTGGGTACTTACAAAAAGTATTGCGCTTTTTATAGGCACGTTTGCAAATGTCGGAAAGTTATGTGACTTGGCAAAATCTTTTTGAGTTAATCTGTGATTGTGTACTAAAAGAATTGAGAAATGAGTGTTTTTTGATATTTGGAGTGAGCAAAACTCTGACTATGTGTCTAACTTGAACGAATAAAAGTTGCATATTATCATTTGTTTTGCTGATGCGTGTATTGACTAAATGTAAGTATGGACAATTAAATGACTACTGTGCGAAGCTGTTTTGACTTTACACTTTGATAAAATCTTGTGTTGCCTGTTTTTTCTTGACTTCTCGATAAAAGATTCGTTCGGCCTTGTAAAATCGAGAGAATGCTTTATCTTTGCAACCGCAAATGTTGCTGGTCCTGTAGTTCAATGGATAGAATAGAAGTTTCCTAAACTTTAGATAGGGGTTCGATTCCCCTCGGGACTACAAAATAAAAAGGGAAGTCGATTCATTCGGCTTCCCTTTTTATCGTTTTGTATAGTCTTTATTTAGCTACTTCTGCAGCCGGTTCAGCTGTTTTTTTGTTCTTCAACATCATGTATGCGATAGGAGATGCAATGAACAAAGAAGATAATGTGCCGATTACAACACCGAGAATCATTGCGAATGCGAAGCTGCGGATAGAATCACCACCAAGGATGAAGATACACAGCAACACAATCAATGTACTCAATGAAGTATTGATAGTACGTGCCAGAGTTGTATTCAATGAGTCATTGAACAGTTGTTTTCTGTCACGTTTTGGATACAAGCCGAAGAACTCACGTACACGGTCGAAGATTACCACCTTGTCATTGATAGAGTAACCGATAGCTGTCAGAATAGCACCGATGAATGTCTGGTCAATTTCCAGTGAGAATGGCATCCAGCCCCAGCAGAGAGAATAAGCACCCAAGATCATCAATGTATCACTTGTCAGTGCAGCTACAGAACCCACACTATATGCAATGTTACGGAAACGAATCAAGATGTACAGACCAATTGCAATCAAAGCAAGTACTACAGACCACATAGCCGAAGTCTTGATATCATCTGCAATACTCGGACCTACTTTCTGTGAGCTGACGATACTACCACCAGTATGGTTTTCACGATCGATAAATGTTTCCAGAGTAATGTTTTGCGTCAATACGGGCTTCAATGTCTCATAGAGATATGCTTCTATTTCAGAGTCAACATTGTTGCCGTCTTCTTCAATACGATAGTTTGTACTGATACGTACAGTTTTCTTATCTGTACCGATAGCGATTACACTGACGTTAGCGTCACCAAATTTACTGGAGATTAACTCGCGTACTTGTTCTGGTTCTACCGCATTCTCAAATTGTACCTTGAAGTTACGTCCACCTGTGAAGTCGATACTTTGGCTTAGACCGCGTACAAAGAGTGAACCGATACAGATTACAAGAATAACACCTGTAATTGTCAACCACTTCTTGTTGCCACCCATGAAGTCAAAATGTACATTCGCCATCAAATTCTTGGAGATCTTAGAAGAGAAGGTCAGGTTCAACCACTTATCTTTATTCATGAAGTACTCATAAACCAAACGTGTCATAAACACGGCGGTAAAGAATGAAATCAAGATACCGATAATCAAGGTCGTGGCGAAACCACGGATAGGACCTGTACCGAAGTTGAACAGGATAATACCTGTGATAATAGACGTTAAGTTAGAGTCGAAGATAGCAGAGAATGCGTTGGAGTAACCATCTGCGAGTGCTTTCTTCACACCCTTGCCAGCACGTAATTCTTCTTTGGTACGTTCGTAAATCAAAACGTTAGCATCCACAGCCATACCCAGTGCCAACACCATACCGGCAATACCGGACATTGTCAAGGCTGCCTGGAAGGATGAAAGGATACCTAATGTGAAGAACATGTTCAGGACTAGTGCACCGTTAGCAACCATACCTGGGATGAAACCGTACATAGTGCACATATAAACCATCAACAGAATCAATGCAACGATGAATGAGAATACACCAGCGTTGATAGAAGCTTGTCCCAAAGACGGACCTACGATATCTTCCTGAACGATACGTGCAGGAGCCGGCATCTTACCTGACTTCAATACGTTCGCTAAGTCTTTTGCTTGCTCAGGAGTGAAGTGTCCGGTAATTTGTGAGTTACCACCTGTAATTTCAGTATTTACATTCGGTGCAGAATATACATAACCATCCAATACGATAGCGATGCTCTTACCAATGTTTTGCTTAGTCAGCTGAGCCCAACGGCGTGAACCGTCTGTGTTCATAGACATGCTTACAGCCGGTTTACCAAATTGGTCATATTCATCTTTTGCACTAACAACAACGTCACCTTCCAATGGTGCACGTCCGTTACGTTCGGTTGAACGGATAGCATAAAGTTCGAAAGTCTGACCCTTCGGATCATATTCATAAGCAGAAACTCCCCATTTCAGACGGAGATCTTTCGGAAGTTCTGACTGGATTTCTTTCATAGAAAGATATCTGTTGATATCAGCTGTATCCTTGTAATTAGCATAAGCTACAACCGGGCCTTGTCCGCTGGAATTAACCTGCAGAACAGCCAGCAACGGATGTTCTTTCTTGATTTGTGCAAGATCGACAGATTGTGCTTTGTTTTCACCTTTCAATGCTGCAGCAAGACTATCGGCAGTGCTGGTAGCTTGTGCCACAACCGGAGCGGCAGTGCTGTCAACGGCTACACTGTCAGCCGATGCTTCATTAGCTAAAATGCTGCGCAGTTTGTTATCAGCAGCTTGCAGATAGGGTGCAACATCCTTTGCGTTGTATGTTTCCCAAAACTCCAGATTAGCAGAACCTTGTAGTAATTTTCTTACACGCTCTGGCTCTTTGATACCCGGAAGCTCCACCATGATACGTCCCATCTTGTCTTCCAGACTCTGGATGTTGGGCTGAACCACACCAAAACGGTCGATACGAGTACGGAGTACATTGTATGAGTTGTCAACTGCAGCTTTTACTTCCGAACGCAGTACTTTTTCTACTTCAGCGTCAGAAGTCTTTTGGTTTACTTTGTCTTTTAACTGTTGAGTAGCGAAAAGTTCGGAAAGACGTGCATCCGGAGCAATTCTGTGATACTCTCTAACAAACAGAGTAATGAGGTCATCCTGGCTGCTAATAGCCTGTTTGGCGGCAGTTGCCAATGCTTGGTTGAATGCTTCGTCGGTTTTGTTGTCCGCCAATGCTTTGATGACATCGGGAACAGAAACTTCAAGGATAACGTTCATACCACCCTTTAAGTCCAAACCTAAACTGATTTCCATCTCACGACACTGTTTTAGTGTCCAATTGCCGAACCACACTTTCTCGTTTGATAGAGAATCCAGATAGTCCTGCTCTAACTTCAGATCGCCTTTTGCGTACTCTTTTGCCTTATTGTTATAATGGCGAGTCACAAAAGAGAAGGAAAGGTAGAACACACACACCAGTGTGAGCAAAATTGCAAAAACCTTTACAAATTCCTTGTTTTGCATGTTACTTTTAGTTTATTATGATTACTTTATTAATTGATTTCTATAGCGTACAAGGCTGCAAATATAGTTTTTTTTTCACATTCGGAAGTAAAAGGAACTCAAATATTTGCATCTGGCAATGATTTTGCTGCCTTGGTATAGCACTAATTTTACTTCATTCCACGATTTTTTAACATTGGTTCCAGTTGAGGCTCAGTACCCCGGAAATTTTTGTAAAGTGTCATCGGGTCTTCACTGTTACCTTTTTCAAGAACATTATACCGGAAAAGATCTGCCGTCTTTTTGTCGAAGATACCATGCTCTTTGAAGGCTTCGAAAGCATCGTTATCCAATACGTTTGCCCATAAATAGCTGTAGTAGCCTGCAGCATAACCACCGATGATATGATTAAAGTAGGTGGTACGATAACGCGGGGCTATTTCAGGGATAAGATTCAATTGATCCATGGCTTCTTTCTCATATGCCAATACATCCAGATTCTTGGTGTCAGTCAAGTTGTGCAGATTCATATCCAGAATGGCAGCAGCCAGTAATTCTGTGGTCATGAAACCTTGATTGAAGGTTTTCTGGTTCAGAATCTTTTCGATAAGCCTGTCGGGAATGGTTTCTCCTGTCTGATAGTGTTTGGCATACATTTTCAGTACTTCCGGTTCAGTAGCCCAATGTTCATTTATCTGGGAGGGTAATTCAACAAAGTCACGTACGACATTTGTTCCGGAAATGCCTTTATAGTTGCATTTAGTCAATAATCCATGCAAGGCATGCCCAAATTCATGGAACAGAGTTTCTACTTCATCGATTGTCAATAGTGATGGAGTATCGCCTACAGGTTTGGTAAAACTGCATACGTTGCATACCAGCGGGCGAATATCACCTTTCTGTTCACGATAATTGCTCATCCATGCACCACCGCTCTTACCCGGACGCGGGAAATAGTCTACATAGAAGATACCCATATGAGAGCCATCTGCATCTTTTACTTCGAACACTTCCACATCAGGATGATATACAGGAATACCATCCAGCTTCGTTAATGTAATGCCATAGAGCTTGTTGGCAACTGCGAAAGCTCCTTCACGTACGTTTTCCAGTTTAAAGTAAGGCTTGATTTCATCTTCTTCAAGATTGTACTTCTCTTTGCGAAGCTTTTCAGTATAATACCACCAGTCCCATGCTTCCAGTTTTTCTCCTTTGCCTTCTTTATCCATGATTTTCTGCAAATCAGCAGCTTCGGCTTTTGCTTTCGGTAAGGAATAGCTCCACAGGTTATTCAGGAAATCCATTACAGTTGCGGAGTTCTTAGCCATTGTGTTATCCAGAACGAAGTTGGAATAACAGTCAAAACCCAGTAACTGTGCTTTTTCAAGGCGAAGACTTACAATATCCGTGATAATTTTCTTGTTATCGTTCTTATCATTGTTGTTACCGCGATTGATATAAGCCTTGTATATCTGCTCACGCAACGGACGATTTTCTGAGTACTGCAGGAACGGAAGTCGGCTGGCATTTCCTAAAGTGAATAGCCATTTTCCTTCCTGACCGTCTGCTTTTGCTTCTTCTGCTGCGCTTTGACGGAACCATTCGGGCAGCCCGGCAAGATCTTCTTCTTTGTCGATGTATAGTTTGAAAGCATTGTTCTCGTTCAGAATGTTATCGCTGAATGTAAGACCTAATGTGGATAACTGTTTGTTGATCTCACGCAGACGTGCCTGCTTTTCCGGGGAAAGGTTTGCACCGGAGCGAACAAAGTCTTTATAAGTCTCTTCCAACAGGCGTTCTTGTTCGGTAGTCAGTTTCAGAGACTCTTTTTGCTGGTATACGGCATTTACTTTTTTGAAGAGTTCTTGATTCAGTGAAATATTATCACTATGTTCTGATAATGTAGGGGCTATTTTAATGGACAGTTCATTCAGACCGGGGGTCTTTTCGGCATCCGTCATATTATAGAAAATAGCACTAACCCTGTCCAGTATCGGAGCGCTATTGTCGAGAGCAACGATTACATTTTCAAAAGTAGGTGCTTCAGAATTATTCACTATTGCATCGATATTCGCGTTTTGTTCCTCAATCCCTTTCAAAAAGGCGGGTTCGTAATGTTCCAATTTAATTTTATCGAAGGGCGGTACGCCATGTTCGGTTTGGAACTCAGACACAAACGGATTTGTTTCCGTTTGTGTGGTACAGGAGTACATCATACAACTTGTAGCTAAAATAAAAATACACTTCTTAAACATAGTTTTAAGTATTAGATATTAATCATTTTTTTCTTTATTCTTTTTTCTTCAGATAACACCAGATTGGATAATGGTCAGATTCTTTTATAGATCGGTCTACCGTACAATTATAAGATTTTAGATTTTTACTTGCCAGGATATTGTCAATCCTGAAGTAGAATTTGTTTTGATTGTAAGAGATACCCAGTCCGCGGCCTGATTGTGTGAAAGTGTCATTCAGTCCCTGGCCGATAACTCTGTGAGCGTAGGAGATGGGTGTATCGTTAAAGTCACCGCATACGATAATATAAGGGTGCTGTGACGATGCAATTTCTTGTGCGATGCTGTCGGCTTGCGAACCACGGATGGCAGAAGCTTCTGCCAGTTTGCGGATAAGCAGGCGGGCGCCGCTTTTTACCTTTTTCGTTTCGGGAGATTTGAGCATACTTTCATAGACAACTTTATCTTCTTTCGTTAGTTTATTAGATTCCAGATGGTTGTTGATAAGCATTACAGTATCTTCCCCTATTTTTAGCTCATAAACTGCAGAACCATTGTATTCGCTGGCATAATCTAATCTGCGGGACGAAAGTATGGGGTATTTGGAATAACAGGCTATCCGGTTAGTATGGCCTTTTTCGCTTCCTACAGTTTGAATTTTATGATAGGGATAATCTTTCAGAGCTTTCTCGACATCTTTCTGACTGAGGTAATGAGAAGATTCAATGGTCTGGTACTCTTGTAGGCATAAGATGTCTGCTCCACTGTTCTTCAGATAATTTAAAATAGGGTTCTCTCCGTCTTTCTTAACGGCTCCATCGAATCCCATTATATTGTACGATAAAACTTTGAAGCTGTTCTCCGGTAACTTGTCCGTATGAAAATTAATAGGAAAATAAGTCCGTATCTGCGGATAGCATAGAAGTAGACTTATCAATGTGACTAATGCAAACTTATAGTTCTGGATAATCAGCCAAAAGATCAGAAAACAAATATTAGTCACCAGAAAGATAGGAAATGTCAGTCCGAAACAGGACTCCACGGGATGTGCAACCGGCTTAATATACGGGCTGTAAGCGGTAAGAAGCAACAAACCTATGAAGAAGATGTTGACCGCTAAAATCAGATAAGCGACGAATCTGCCAATATGCCTTATTCCCATATTTCTATATTATCGTTTGCTCGCGTCGAAAAGACTTTTCTTTTCTTCCGTAGTCAGGCTTTCGTATCCCGATTTTTTTAGTTTGTCGAGGATGCGATCTATTTCTTCTGACTGAACTTTCTTGCGGGCGTTGTAATCGTAGTCTTTCTGACGACTGTTACCATAATGCACTTTCATTTTGGGCTTGCGAGGCTTGAAGCTGAATACTGAAATAGCATCCAGAGTCTTATTAATCCAAGATGTAATGTCTCTGCCTTTACTCAGTCCGGCTGCAAACCAGACTCCTGCTAATGCGCCACCCAAATGGGCGATATGTCCACCTGCATTGCTGGATGTGATGAACAGTAAATCAGTGCCGATAACAATCAGTGCCAGATACTTCAGTCGTATTGTGCCAAATAGGAATAATCGTATCGGATAGTTTGGTTCACGATATGCGGTTGCAGCTACAATAGCAAGCACAGAAGCAGATGCTCCCAGCATAAATGAGTAGTCAACCATCGGACGGAAATACGGAAAAACGTTATATGCCACCATGTACAGCAATCCGCCACAAATACCTCCCAATATATAAACTCCCCGCAAATGCTTTGCAGAGAAGAACATCAGGAACAGTGCGCCAAACCAATATAGCCATAGCATGTTGAACAGAATATGCAGAAAACCTGCATGCATAAACATGTATGTGAACAGTGACCAAGGTTGTATGATGAATTGGGTAAATGAAGCAGGAAGTTCCAACCATTCAAATACCCCGCCAAGGCTACGGTTGAATAGCTGCAAAAAAACTTCAGTCAGCGTAGTAACCACGAAGGCGGCTACGTTGATATAAATCAGTTGGATATAAATATTCCCTCTTCGAAAAGCTTCTTTAAGATCAGTTGTAATAGTACCCATTTCCTCTGTCTTTTTTTCTCCAGTACATGATCAGTATAAAACCGAATATCATACCACCCAAGTGTGCAAAGTGAGCTACGTTGTCACCCGGATTGTTAGCAAATCCTGCATACAGTTCAATCAATGCATATCCGATAACGAAGTACTTGGCCTTGATCGGGAACGGCAGCGGGAAGATAAATAACGGCTGGTTAGGGAACAACATTCCGAATCCCAGCAGGATGGCATATATAGCTCCCGACGCTCCTACGGTAGTCATCATGTTAAGATACTCTTTCATTGGAATGACAGAATAGCCCGTGTTGACGCTGTCGTATGCGGAAAGCACCATTTCATAATGAACATATTGAACGATTTCCTGTATAAATCCTGCACCGATACCACATACCAGATAATAGAACAGGAAGCGTTTCGGCCCCCACACTTGTTCGAGGATACGACCAAACATCCACAAAGCGAACATGTTAAAAAATAGATGCGTGAATCCACCATGCATAAACATGTATGTGATAAGTTGTGCCACATTGAAATTATCAGCAAGGAAAAAGTGAAGTCCTAAATAGCGGTCTATATCTATACCGTAACTTTGAGCAACAATGGTTGCAAGAAAGACCAGTACATTAATGATTAATAGGTTCTTAGTAACTGTTGGTATGGCATTCATAATCTGTTATTTCATTCATTGAGTTGCAAAAATAGTGCAAACCGAAAACAGAAGCAGACTCGCTTGATTATGTTGAGGTGCAGCCTGTTTTCGCTTTATTCGGCAAAAATACGAATAAATTCTGTTCTATAACAGAAAAACGACTTTCTATTCCTTTTTTTTCGCCAAAATCCAATCTTTTTTTAATGTTTTTATTTGATATTCAGAAATATTACTCTATTTTTGTAGAGCTTTGTGAAATTCTATTGCAGATATCTTTGGTGTAACATATTAATTATTAAATTTTAAATTTATGAACAAGTCAGAACTTATCAGCGCTATGGCAGCAGAATCCGGTTTGACAAAAGCGGATTCTAAGAAAGCATTGGAGGCTTTCATGGCATCAATCACAAAAGCTCTAAAGGCTGGTGATAAAGTATCATTGGTTGGTTTCGGTACGTTTGCTGTATCTGAAAGAGCGGCGCGTCTGGGCATTAATCCTTCTACCAAGCAGAGCATTACGATTCCTGCAAAGAAAGTTGCTAAGTTTAAACCTGGTATGGAGTTGACTTTGGCTATCGGATAAAGACGGCTACGAATAAAGAATAGGAAAGGAGATGCACGAGCACCTCCTTTTTTATTATCCCTACAAACGGAGTACTTAATTCGCCAAAATATAGTATCTTTGCACCCGGAAAATACTTTTAAATCATGAATATAGAAGATAAACTGGTAATGTCCGTAATCAATGGACTGAAAGCGCTGTACGGACAGGATGTGCCTGCCGCACAGGTACAATTGCAAAAAACCAAGAAAGAATTTGAGGGACACCTCACGCTGGTAGTTTTTCCTTTCCTGCGCATGTCAAAGAAGGGACCGGAGCAGACAGCACAAGAGATCGGTGAATATCTGAAAGCTAATGAACCTTCCGTTGCTGCGTTCAATGTCATCAAAGGTTTCCTGAACCTGACCATTGCTTCTTCTGCTTGGATTGAGTTACTGAACGGCATTCATGCCGATAAACAATATGGTATTGCTGCTGCCACGGATCACTCTCCGTTGGTTATGATAGAATATTCTTCACCCAATACCAACAAACCGCTTCACTTGGGTCACGTACGCAATAACCTTTTGGGTAATGCCTTGGCCAACATCGTTATGGCGAACGGCAACAAAGTCGTAAAGACGAATATTGTGAACGACCGCGGTATTCATATCTGTAAATCCATGTTGGCATGGTCCAAATATGGAAATGGTGAAACTCCTGAATCATCCGGTAAAAAAGGCGATCACTTGGTGGGTGACTATTATGTAGCTTTTGATAAACACTATAAAGCCGAGGTAAAAGAACTGATGGCTAAATTCCAGGCTGAAGGTGCGACGGAAGAAGAAGCTAAAGCAAAAGCAGAAGCTGCCTCTCCTTTGATGAACGAAGCCCGTGAAATGCTGGTAAAATGGGAAGCCGGTGATCCGGAGGTACGTGCACTTTGGGCAAAAATGAATAATTGGGTATACGAAGGTTTTGATGAAACTTATCGTAAGATGGGTGTGGGTTTTGACAAAATATATTATGAGTCAAATACCTATCTTGAAGGTAAAGAGAAAGTTATGGAAGGTCTTGAAAAAGGTTTCTTCTATAAGAAAGAAGACGGTTCTGTATGGGCTGACCTTACTCCTGAAGGTTTGGATCACAAATTGTTGCTCCGTGCCGATGGAACTTCTGTTTATATGACTCAAGATATCGGTACGGCTAAGTTACGTTTTGCAGATTATCCTATTGACAAAATGATTTATGTTGTAGGTAATGAGCAGAACTACCATTTCCAGGTGCTTTCTATCTTGCTCGATAAACTCGGTTTCGAATGGGGAAAGGGGCTTGTGCATTTCTCTTATGGTATGGTCGAGTTACCTGAGGGTAAGATGAAGAGTCGTGAAGGTACAGTAGTAGATGCCGATGATTTGATTGAGGAAATGGTGAACACTGCTAAGGAAACTTCAAATGAACTGGGAAAACTGGATGGTTTGACTCAGGAAGAGGCTGATAATATCGCCCGAATTGTAGGATTGGGTGCTTTGAAATACTTTATCCTCAAAGTGGATGCCCGCAAGAATATGACGTTTAATCCGAAAGAGTCAATCGACTTTAACGGGAATACAGGACCGTTCATTCAATATACGTATGCGCGTATTCAATCTGTACTGCGTAAGGCGGCTGAAGCCGGCATCGTAATTCCGGCTGAAATTCCTGTAGGCATCGAGTTGAGTGAGAAAGAGGAAGGACTTATCCAAATGGTGGCTGATTTCGCAGCTATTGTGAAGCAGGCAGGCTCAGATTACAGTCCGTCTATCATTGCCAACTATACTTATGATCTGGTGAAAGAATATAATCAGTTCTACCACGATTTCAGTATTCTGCGCGAAGAGGATGAAGCTGTGAAAGTATTCCGCCTTGCTTTGTCGGAGAATGTGGCTAAAGTAGTTCGTCTCGGCATGGGATTGCTGGGTATTGAAGTACCGGACAGAATGTAATTACAGATAATATTATAAAACAATCAGCCCCGGAATGAAAGGATCATTCCGGGGCTGATTGTTTTATAATGAATCGCTTTATGCTTTCTTTTTGGCATATCTTCCACGCTTCGGTTTTGCCGGAGCCGATGCAGCTTTTTCACTTTGCAGTTTGACGATTTCCAGGCAGGCATCCAAACTTAAATCTTCCGGAACGATATCCTTTGGAATCTTATAATTGTTGCCTTTATAAGCGATATAAGGGCCATATCTTCCGTTCATGATTTCCAAATCCGGTTCTTCTTCGAATTTTTTAAGATGCTTCTTGGCTTCCGCTTCCGCTTTCTCCTTAATTAACTCCAGAGCCTCTTCCAATTCTATTTCCATAGGATCTGCTCCTTTGGGGAGTGAAGTATAGGTGCCATTATAATAGATGTATGGCCCGAAACGTCCGGCATTGACGCTGACAGTTTTACCTTCATGTTCTCCAAGAGTACGTGGCAACTTGAATAGCTCCATTGCTTCTTCCAGAGTAATAGTCTCGATAGACATACCTTTCTTCAGAGGAGAAAAACGAGGTTTCTCTTCATCTTCCGCAGTTCCTATCTGTACTACCGGACCGAAACGTCCAATCTTGACTGAAACAGGTTTGCCGCTGACAGGATCGTCTCCTAATAAGCGTTCTCCGGTCTTATGTGCATTCTTGGCTGCGAGGGTACTTTCTACAGATGGATGGAACGTTTTATAGAACGTCTTCATGATAGTCGTCCACTTTGTATCGCCTTCTGCTATCTCGTCGAATTGTTTTTCTACGCTTGCCGTGAAGTTGTAGTCCATGATGCTGGGGAAGTATTGCATCAGAAAGTCGGTTACAACTGTACCGGTATCTGTAGGTAACAGTTTGGCTTTCTCAGCCCCGGTAATCTCAGTGCGTGTATCATCTGCAATCTTATCTTCTTTCAAGGTAATCACATTGTATAAACGCTCTTCGCCGGTCTTATCCCCCTTCTCTACATACTCACGCTGCTGTACAGTAGAAATAGTAGGTGCATAAGTTGAAGGACGACCGATACCCAACTCTTCCAGTTTGCGTACCAGGCTTGCTTCAGTATAACGGGGTGGATGTTGCGTGAAACGTTCCGTAGCAGTTATATTCTGGTACTGTAGTTTCTGTCCCTTCTTCAAAGGAGGTAACAGACGGCTTTCATCTTCCTGCTCCACATCATCATCATAAGATTCTCTGTATACACGCAGGAAACCGTCGAATTTTACCACTTCTCCGGTCGCATTGAATGTATCAGATGCATTGCTGATGCTGATGGTTGCTGTTGTCTTTTCTAGTTCGGCATCTGCCATCTGGGAAGCTATAGTGCGTTTCCAGATCAGGTCATACAATTTCTTCTCCTGTGCACTACCTTCTATTTGCGCCTGTTCCATATATGTAGGACGGATAGCCTCGTGTGCTTCCTGTGCCCCTTTAGTCTTGGTGCTGAAGTGACGTGGATGCACATATTTGTCCCCCATCATGTTGGCGATGGCTTCTTTACTGCCGTTGATTGCGTATTCCGATAAGTTTACCGAGTCGGTACGCATATAAGTGATACGTCCGGATTCATACAGTCTCTGAGCCACCATCATGGTTTGAGCAACTGTGAAACCAAGCTTACGTGCAGCTTCCTGTTGCAGGGTAGAAGTGGTGAACGGTGCGGCCGGACTTTTCTTTACCGGGCGGGTTGTAATGTCTTCAATGGTAAACATTGCTGCCTGGCAATGCTCCAATAGTTTCTGAGCTTCTGCTTTAGTCTTGAGGCGACGTGCAAGTTCTGCTTTCATCTCCACAAGTTTGCCGTCCGTGTCGGGAACCAGGAAAATGGCAGTGACCTTATAAGATGCTTCACTTTGGAAAGCATGTATTTCACGTTCGCGCTCTACGATGAGACGTACGGCTACTGATTGTACACGTCCGGCAGAAAGTGCAGGCTTTACTTTCTTCCACAGTACGGGCGATAATTCAAAACCCACGATACGGTCGAGGATGCGGCGAGCCTGCTGTGCATTAACAAGATTTATGTCAATGTTTCGAGGCTGCTCAATAGCCTTTAATATAGCGGTTTTGGTAATTTCATGGAATACGATGCGTTTGGTATGTTCCGGATTGAGTTTCAATACCTCATACAAGTGCCACGCGATGGCTTCTCCCTCGCGGTCCTCATCGGAAGCCAACCATACGGTATCTGCTTCTTTCGCTTCAGATTTCAGTGTCTTTACCAGCGTTTTTTTATCTTCCGGGATTTCATAGTCCGGTTCAAAGTTCTTTTCAACGTCAATACTGAATTCTTTTTTCTTCAAATCGCGTATATGACCATAGCTGGAAAGAACCTTATAATCTTTTCCCAGGAACTTCTCAATTGTTTTTGCTTTTGCCGGTGACTCGACAATGACAAGGTTTTTTGGCATAAATTTCTGTTTTATAGTGACTCCTGTCACTGAATTCGCCCGCAAAAGTAGAAAAAAACAATTGTTTCCACCTTATAATATGTGGAGAATATATTCTTTTTTAGTAAAAATGACTTTTTTTGCCTCGTTGCTTGTTAAAAACGGAAACTCACACCACCCACGAAATTGATACCTTCTGTAGGATATCCCCAATAATATTGATAGTCTTTGTTCAATAAATTGTTTACACGAGCGTAAATAGAGATACCTTTGAAAACTTCGTAGCTACCACCAAGGTAAAGATTACCAACGGGATCTACCCGCTCGTTTTCTATTTTCTCACGAGTGATGTGCTGGTATCCGAGGCTGATCAAGACTGAGGAGATCGGTCGGATATCTGCGTGAATGTTTGCTTCGAAAGAAGGCATATAGGCAAGTAGCCAATCTCCGTTATCCTCTTCTACCTTTGCAACTTTCCAGTCACGGTAAACACCTGAGGCGGAAAAAGAGAGAATGTCTTTATAGCTGTAGCTGACCTCGGCACCTGCATAGATGTTATGCATGTTTCTTTGGAACAGTTGGAGGTACGATTGGTTGTCGGTATCTACGATATAGCTTGAAACTCCGGCAGAGGCAAGGTTGTTCTTTAAATCCTGGTATCCACCATAGAGGTTGAACCATAAGCCTGTTACAGGACTGGTCTTGAATCCGAGTGCGGCATTCAGTTGCTCGTAAGTGGCATCCAGCTGTATTTCACTCTGTCCGTAAGGCGAAACGGTTTCCAGCCTGCGGAAGTCATTGGTTCGGCGTCCGCCTGTGGCCTGGGCATAAAGAATGTAACTGTCAGAGAAAATATATTGGGCAGTGACGTCCGGTGATATTCGGAACTTCTTACCAAATCCGAAAGCAAAATCCACATGGGCACCGAGTCGGATTTTCCAGTCATCATTCTGATACAAGTAGTAAGGATTGAGTTCTACAGATGTATAATCATCAAAAAGATTGTTCTTATAAAATACATTGTCCATTGTCAGGTCTACTCCTACAGATTGTTCTTCGGAGATAGAACCCACTGCACCTGCTTTGGTCCGTACCATTGCTTCCTGTGCATCTTTCTGAGACAGGTCATACTGGCGTTCATAGAACATCAGGTTCGTTTCGGCATGAAACTGAAAAGGCAAGTCTTCACTTGTCGACTTGACTCCGAAATGTACATCTCCCGACAGGAATTTCTGTTTGTTGTTTATACTATAGGGCATAAAGTTGAAATTGCTCAGACCGAAGTTGCCGGCTACATTTAAGTCCACTTTCCGGAAAGCATGTACATAGTCCATGCCAACGCGTGTACGGTAGTAACGTGCATCCCATTTCTCCGCAAAATCGGGTACTTTTAATTTGCCGTCCATGCCGTTCATGTGGAAGTTTAGATTTAGCTTATCGCTATTGGGAAGGATAAATAAGTAATTGGCGCGTGCGTCCAGGTTCCCATAATTCCCATATCCTAGGCGCGCGTATCCGCGTTGTGCTTTGTCTTGGCTTTCTGTTCCGGTATAAGCCTGCATGGTACTTGCGGGGATATTTCCTTCCGGTACCAACGTTGCATCATATTCCACTGCTTTTTTGCTGACAGTTGGCGGTGCCACTTGTGGCAATACATTTACCTTGGAAGCATCCATGATGTCCGGATTATATTCTTGTTCTACCACGACCGTGCGGCTCAGGGTAGTGTCTTTAGCTTGTGTTTGGGCCTGTGCCCAGTTCGGGAAGGCTATTAGTGCCAATGCTCCGAATATATATTGAGATTTCTTCATATCGCTATTCTACTTTACTACTTACTACTTTACTACTCTTCTTATTTCAGTTTTTCCAGTCTTTCATTGATCATCTGTTCAATGTCATCGTCAGCATGGTAATTCTGCTGCAGGCTCAATAAGTATTGGCGTGCATCCAGTTTCTTATCCATGGCTACATATACATCAGACAGCAAAATAAAGCTGCGTGCCAGCCAGTAAGCGTGTGGTGTACTTTGTTCGATGAAGTTAAGTATTTCTTTCTCGGCGGCAGCATACTCATGGGCTTTATACAGTTGCAGGGCAACCAAGTATTTAGCTTCGGCTCCATAGAGAGTGCGTGTATCTTTAGCCAATGCCTGAAGATCGTTCATCGCTTTTTTGTCGGCCTGTTGGTTCAAGTATGCTTTAGCGCGGAAATACAGGGCTTCGTTGCGCAGTTCCGGTGTCAGCTTAGCCTCGGCAAGCATGTCTGTAGCAGCAGCGATTGTTTCTACATCATCCTGCATCATGGCTGCACTGCGTAGCATACCGGTTGCTGCAAGCTGGCGACGTTCGGTGGTGGTCGCTTTTGCCTTCAACTGCTTGTAGTCGGTAAGTGCCTGGTCGAAATGTTTACGGTTGAATAGTATTTCAGCCCGTGCGATAAGTGCTTCCTGTGAGTAGGGAGTGTCCGGATATTCCAACAGCTTACCGGCGTGTTCCAGTACTGCTTCTTCATCTTTCTGCTCTTTGCCGATGACACACAAATAATAGTGCGCATTCAGGCTGAATGCACCGTTGGGATAACTTTGCAGATAGCGTATAAAGCTTGCCTTTGCTGGTGCAATGTCTCCTTTCATGTATACCTTTTCAGCAGCGATGTAAGTCAGTGAGTCCTGTTCGCTGGCGTCGAAACGAATTTCCCCCGGTACTTTAGCCGCCAGCTCGGCAAATTCATCTACACGGTTGGCATCCACATAAATGGATTTCAAGTCTCGCATGGCAAGACGTGCTTCCTCGCTACCCGGATATTGTGTTACAACATGCTTGTATGCTTCTATCGCACGATCATAATCATCGTTCTGATAGTACAGCAAGCCAATTTCAGCGGCAGCTTTCCGGCTGACCGGACTTTCCGGATATTTATCCAGTAACTCTTTGAAGGCTGCGATGGCCTGGCGGCTGTTGTTGGTCTGTACATACGAACGTCCTTTTTCATAAAGTGCATTTATGGCGTAAGGAGAATTCGGATATTTGCCGGACAGACGGTTGAGTAATGCCACTTTGCCGTCATAATCCTTTTGTAGGCCGGCTACTAAAGCCAACTGATAGAATGAGTAGTCTCCTGCGGGAGTTCCCATATTCTCAGCTTTATTATAGTATTGTTTGGCTTCATCAAAACGGCGAACATGTAGGTGGCAGTCGCCTATACGGTTATAGGCGTCGGCAAGTGCGGTGGCATTTTCTCCTTTTTCCAGTTGTGTAAACTTCAGGAAGCGGTTTTGTGCAAGCGTATAATCCTTTTCGTGGAAAGCAATATAAGCCAGATTATAATATGCCAATGCATAAGTCTCCGTATTCCTGTCCGGAGTCAGGTTCAGATATTCGTTAAAGTTACGGGCAGCTTCCTGCATCCGGTTCAGGCGATAATAAGATTCACCTCTCCAATAGATGGCATCCGCTTTGGTTTGCAAGTTGTATTGCCCCAAAGCGATAGACTGGTTGAAATAACCGATAGCTTCCTGGAATTGTGTATTTGCAAAAGACTGGGTGCCGAGGTGGAACAGGATTTTCTGTTTAGCCTCCAGAATGGCAGCACCCGGATGGGTGATACGTTCGATGGATTTCAGGGCAGCTTCATAACTGCGGGTATTCATATACACCTCTACCAGATAACTGCTGACTTTATCCACATACTGGGAATTGGGGAATTCATTGAGGAACTTTTCGAAAACGGTGACAGATTCACCGAAAGCGGAATAAGAAGTTTCGTGAATACAGAGGGCATAGTTGTATGCGGCCTGCTCCTTGATCTGCATGTTTGCATTAGAGGCGGAAGCCTGTTCAAATGCCATACGCGCTTTGTTCTTGTCTCCCATTTGCAGGTACGACAAGCCCATGTGCAGATAGGCATTTTGTGAAAGCGCATCATTCCCTGTAACTACTTCCCCGAGGGTATTGGCTGCTTTGGTATACACACCGGAGTGATAATATGAAAGTCCCAGCATGTACAGCGCATCCCGGCGGGGAGCTTCCTCTTTGTTGTTTGCCAGATACTTTTCAAATGCTCCCATTGCTTCGTGGTATTTTCCGAAGTGATAGTCCGCATCACCCAGAACACGATACATTTCTGCGGTATATTCATTGTTGGGGTAGGCAGACAAGTAATTCTGTGCGACGATTTCCGCCTTATCATAATTCTTCTTTATCAGATAAATTTCTGCTATATAATAAGGCACCAATGCTTTATACTTTTCATTATCCTGCAAGGACAGGAAGCCAGTCAGGGCGTCATCGTAGCGCTGTTGGGTATAGCGGATGTATGAAAGGTAATAAGTGCAATCCGCAACATATTTCTTGCTGGTGCTACGAAGCGTCTCGAACCAGATGGCGGCTTCTTTCACATTTCCTGTTTTCAGGTAGCAGGTGGCGAGGCGATAGGTCATGTCATCCCGTTCTTCATTTCCAAGCAGGTCGAGGCGGGAAGCATTGAACATAGCCATAGCCGCATCATAGTTTCCTTCGAAGAAGTATACGGAAGCCATGAGTGCATAAATGCGATTAGCGTATGGAGTATCGGGGTACTCATCCAGATAGGCACGCAATTTATCTATACTTTTCGTATCTTTCAGTTCATAAGCGGCGCATACCAGCATATATTCAGCCTCCATCCGTTCGCCTTCGGCAGGCAATGGTTTGCCTTCAGCGTCTACCTGGCGCACAAAGGCCTGGAGTGGCGGGATGGCGGCAGCGTAAGCTTTTTGTTGGAACAATGATTGTCCTTCCTGATAAAGTCGTTGGGGGGAAGTGATTTTCTCGCTGGTCTGTGCTGTAGCGAGCAGGGGTGCACAGCAGAGAGCCGTGCACAGTATTCGGGAGATTTTATTCTTCATAATGCAACGCGTTTTTACAAAAGTACGGGTTTTAAGTCGAATTTGTTACACTTATTTGGCTTTTTTAGGATATACAGGTGTCGGTTGAATAATTATTCGCTCATTTCTTTCAGGAATATTCCTAATCCTTTCCGGATAGACCCCAGTCCGAAATCTTCTGTGCGTATCTCTTTTAATGGGATAAAAAACAGGTCTGCGGCGTCATCCATTGCTTTGTAATGCAGCGTATCAGCTACCGTGCAACGGAAAAACAGATCCAGCGTATGGACGGGGAAACCGGAATACACATATATGTTAGGTAAGGAAAAAAGATATTCCGCCTTATTCACTTCCATGCCTGTTTCTTCTTTCACTTCACGGCGCACTCCTTCTTCTCCGGTTTCGGCCATGTCGATGAAACCGCCCGGCAAGTCGAGTGTTCCTTTGGCCGGGGCTTTGGCGCGGCGGCATACCAATAGTTCGTTCCGTTCATTCATAATCAAGGCTACGGTGGCGGCGGAGGGGTTGAAGTAATATACAAATCCGCAGTCGGCACAGCGTTTTGATTTTTCGTTGTTGATTTCAAAGTGTATGGAGCCACACTTGGGGCAATACTTGAATTGGGAAAGAGGATGTTCCATGAGATTTTATGAGTTTATTAAATCTTCTATTTTCTACAGTCTGTTATCTGAGTGGTTTTTTAATCCCATCATTTCAAAAAGCTCTGTTCGCGGAATTCTCTTTTGCAAAAGTATCAGCATTTCTTTTACTCTATTGTGCACTTTCCTATTTAAGAGATCGCTAACTTGGTCGCTAACTTGGTTTGTGAAATTAATAAGGTCATCAATGGTATTGAAACTAAGTTTAATATCAAGATTGATATTTGGCTTTATAAATGTTTGATCCGCTAAAATATGCGCTGGAATTGTTGCTAAAAAGTAAGTACTATCATCGTCTGTTTCAAAAACAGGTTTGGGAGAACCATTTGCCTCCAATGCGTCATATATAGCAGGAAAGCCTGTACCTCTCCCTTCTGTTAATTGCAACTCCTTCAGGAAATCACCGATACGTCTGTTTCGATATTCACGGGCTACAATGCTCTCGCTACCTACACGTATATAGGGTTGTCGTTGTGCTTTTGTACCAAGTGTTATGGGAGCGGAGTACATGCGATTGTCTCCTGCAGGACACCAGAGTACCATGGTGTGGATAATGGTTTCCGGATTCCACCCGGATTTAAACTCTATCCTCTCCCATTCAACAGTGTTGCCTTTTATTAAGTCTTCTATATTTATTGGTAAAGCCATATTCAGTCGCACAATATTTCTGCAAATGTACTGAATGTTGTCGGTATAACAATAGGACAGATCAGATAAGTGGAATTTTCAAGTCTGTGTCTTTCCAATAATATTGAGGTCCTGAGTGCGTTTACACTTAAAGTTAGTCTCAATCTACTATCACTACTCTCACTTTTAAAATAAATCGTTGATAGCTAAAATGTTAGGTGTGGGTGAGGGTAGCGTTTGCGCGTGAGAGTAGGGGGCTTACTCTCACGCGCAAATTTTACATTTCTATATCGTAACTTGTTCTGTCATACGTAGGATACTACGTATGATGCATATATCGGATGGATCTGTAATCTGATGTTTTTTAGCCTTTTTCCCCCGTGTAAACGATAAGATTGCCATAGTTGTTTGTTCTAATCATAAGGTATTAATTGGTTTTATATAAGCCATGATTTTGTTTTCTCCTAAGGAATATCCCGTTCACTCTTAGGAATAATTGGATGTCAACCTTGCTTGATCGGCCTGTTAACCAAGGTTGACAGGCCGATCAACCAAGGTTAACAGGCCTGTTGACCAAGGTTGACATCCAATAGGACTTACTATAGAGTTATAAATGAGCAGGGTAAAGTCAAATGCTTCCCTGTCTGTTATTTGAAGTATCCATTACATGGCATCTCCCCAATGCCGTATCCATCATTCTCGCCCCATAATCATACCAATCCAGCCCATGCATCCTGTCCAACTCTTTCCCGTTGTATTTATAGGACTGTTTTCCCGAAGCTCCAGTATTCACTTCAAATACTCCTCCGAAAGGATAATAATGATTCACCTGTTCTGTGTTCCACAACGTTCCGTTCAAACGCACCACCATCCGATTATTTCCCTGATGATCTTTCAGGTAATAGTAAAATGTTGGAGTTGTCCCGCCCAGAGTGGCATATCCTTCTTCTGTGAGTACCTTGCTCAGACTTCCGTTTTCATAGATCACATTTCCACAATAATCCACCGTATGGGTTTGTGAAACCTGATTTGCCGCCAACTCTTTTATCTGCCCCATGGGGACGGATATATTTGCTATCGCCGTTCTGTGCACGACTTTCAGTTTCTTCCCGTCCGCACTATAGATATAATCCTTCCGGTTCCCATTGGTAAATTGCAGTGTTGCAGGCAAATTTAAAAGATTATATTGGATTTTACTAATTTTTTTGTTATAATCCTGTTGCATATTTCCGTTGGAGTCATAAAAGTACTTTGCGGGAAGGCCGTATATTTCCTTCCTCAAATATAAAGTATATTGATAATCAGTTAGTTACTGTTATCAAGATACA